>OFOK01000091.1_pt1 | contig 90086 bp, 76 predicted proteins | sample 1542001 | NCBI WGS metagenome assembly OFOK01 (sample SAMN04209242, study PRJEB22552) | human gut metagenome | biome: gut; material: feces | host: Homo sapiens | place: USA: Oklahoma
GCGACGCGTCCGTGTATGACGCGATGGTGCGTCTGGCGCAGGATTTCTCCATGCGCTACATGCTCGTCGACGGCCACGGCAACTTCGGCTCCGTGGACGGCGACCCCCCGGCCGCCTATCGATACACCGAGGCGCGCCTGTCGAAGATCGCCAACGAAATGCTGCGCGACATCGACAAGGACACCGTGGACTGGGACCCGAACTTTGACGAGACCCGCCGCGAGCCGCGCGTGCTGCCGTGCCGCTTCCCGAACCTGCTCGTCAACGGCAGCTCGGGCATCGCCGTCGGCATGGCGACGAATATCCCGCCGCACAACCTCACCGAGGTCATCAACGCCTGCGTGTGCGTGCTCGAGAATCCGGACGCCACGCTCAGCGACCTCATGCAGCACGTCACGGGCCCAGACTTCCCGACCAAGGGCATCATCGTCGGCCGCAGCGGCATCCGCGCGGCCTACGCCACCGGCCGCGGCCGCGTCGTCGTGCGCGCCCGCACCGAGACCGAGACGTGGGGACACGACCGCATCCGCATCATCGTGACGGAGCTTCCGTATCAGGTCAACAAGCGCCAGCTCATCCAGAACATCTCCGAGCAGGTGCGCGACAAGAAGCTCGACGGCATCTCCGGATTGCGCGACGAGTCCGACCGCAACGGTATGCGCATCGTCATCGAGCTCAAGAAGGACGCCAACACGCAGGTCGTGCTCAACCGCCTCTTTGCCCAGACGCAGATGCAGACCACGTTTGCCGTGAATATGCTCGCGCTGGTCGACAACCAGTCGCAGCCGAAGATCCTGTCCCTGCGGCACATCCTCGACGAGTATCTCACCTTCCAGGAGGAGATCATCGTCCGGCGCACGAAGTTCGACCTCAAGAAAGCGCTCGAGCGCGCACATCTGCTTGAGGGTCTGCTCATCGCCGAGGAGAACATCGACGAGGTCATCCGCATCATCCGCGAGAGCTATGATAACGCCAAGGAAAACCTCATGCAGCGCTTCAGCCTCTCCGAGGTGCAGGCACAGGCCATCCTCGATATGCGCCTCAAGGCCCTGCAGGGTCTCGAGCGCGAGAAGCTGCAAAACGAATATGACGAGCTCGAGCAGCGCATCGCCTACTTCCGCGAGCTGCTCGCCGACCCCGAAAAGGTCAAGGGCGTGCTGCGCGACGAGCTCATCGCCATCCGCGACAAGTACGGCGACGCGCGCAAGACCGAGATCCAGGACATCGAGGACGACATCGACATCGAGGACCTCATCGAGGAGGAGCAGTGTGTGTTCACGCTCTCGCACGGCGGCAACATCAAGCGTGTGCCCGTCGATGAGTACACCGCGCAAAAGCGCGGCGGCAAGGGCGTGCGCGCGGCGACGCTGCGCGACGAGGACTATGTCGAGACCGTCTTTACCGCCTCGACCCATGACTACATCCTCTTCTTCACCGACCGCGGCCGCTGCTACCGCAAGAAGGGCTATCTCATCCCCGAGGCCGGACGCACCGCGCGCGGCGTGAACATCGTCAACTTCATCCAGGTGGAAAAGGACGAGAAGGTCAGCGCCATGCTGCACGTGCGCGAGATGGACGATGATTCGTTCCTCGTCTTTGCCACGCGCAGCGGCACGGTCAAGCGCATGGCGCTCTCGGCGCTGCGCAACATCCGCACGAGCGGCATCCGCGCGCTCACGCTTGACGAGGGCGATGAGCTCATCAACGTCATGCGCACCGATGGGGAGCAGAACATCCTCATGGCAACCCACAACGGACAGGCCATCTGCTTTGCCGAGACGGACGTGCGCGCCATGGGCCGCGAGGCCGTCGGCGTGCGCGGCATCCGCCTCAAGGACGGCGACTGGGTCGTCGGCGCGGAGATCGCGCAGCCGGATGCGAGCGTGCTGTCCATCACCGAGCACGGCTACGGCAAGCGTACCCCGGCGTCTGAGTACATCCGCGGCGGCGAGGAGCCGCAGCACCGCGGCGGCTCGGGCATGAAAAACTACAACATCACCGACAAGACCGGCCCGGTCGCGGCGGTCAAGGTCGTGCAGGACAGTGACGACGTGCTCGTCGTCTCGGACGACGGCGTCATCATCCGCATGGAGGCCGCCGGCATCTCCGAGCTCGGCCGTGCGACGCAGGGCGTGCGCATCATGCGCCTGTCCGAGGGCGCGCGGGTCATCTCCGTGGCGCTCACCGACCGCGCCGAGAGCGAGGACGCGCCCGCCGGGGAGACCGAGGCATGAAGCAGGTCATCATCTACACCGACGGCGCCTGCTCCGGCAACCCCGGCCCCGGCGGCTGGGGCGCGATCCTGAAATACGGCGCGCATGAGCGCGAGCTCTCCGGCGGCGAGCCGTCCACGACGAACAACCGCATGGAGCTGCTCGGCGCGATCACCGCGCTGCAGAGCCTGCGCGAGCCGTGTCAGGTGACGCTGTATACGGACAGTCAGTATCTGGCCAACGCCATCAACCTCGGCTGGTTGCGCGGCTGGAAGCAGAAGGGCTGGCGGCGCAAGGAGGGCGAGCTGAAAAACGCCGACCTCTGGCAGACGCTCGACGCCCTGCTGCAGACGCACAAGGTGCAGTTTGTCTGGGTCAAGGGGCACGCCGACAATGTGTACAACAACCGCTGCGACGCGCTGGCCGTCGCGCAAAGGGAGAAGTTTGCATGACAGAGCCGAAGATCGTCCATCTGCCGCCGCGGGAGAAAAACCCGGCGCGCGAGCCAAACGAAACATGGGACGCCGGAGAGCGCCTCTTCGGACTGGAGGAGCTGCTGCTGCAGATGCCGCCGATCCGAAAGCTCCACCTCGAGCGGGGCAGGCTCAAGGATCTCGTGCGCCTGTATCCGGACATGAAGCGCGAGTTTTCCGCGCCCGAGCTGCTGCCGCAGGCCGTGATTGCCACGGCGATGGTGCGCCGGCGCATGGAGCTGCTGCTCTTCCGGTCGGACGATCAGCGCGAGGCGGGCTATGCGCTCGTGACGGTGTGCTCACCGTATGGCTATGTGCTGGTGCATATGCTGACGATCTATCCGTTTTTGCGCAGGCAGCTGCTCGGGCGCGTGGCGGCGGAGCTGATCGCGCGCTGCTATGCCGGCAAAAGGGGCGTGCTCTATTGCCAGAGCCGCACGTGCGCGGCGCTGCCGGAGCGCGAGCGGATGCTCCGGGAAAATGGCTACCGCGACACGGGCTTCCGCTTCCGCTGGAACGGGCAGCCGGCGGCGCTGTATCTGCACCCCTGCCAGAGCACGGAGGATATCACGCCGGTGGCGCTGCTGCTGCTGCGGGATCTGTACGGCGATCTGCTGACGCCGGTCAACGCGCGGCGCATGATCCAGCCCGAGGCGTAACAGGAGGTCATTTATGGGACAGAATGTGGATCTGCGCGTGCTGCGCGCAGAGGAATTTGCGTCGTTCCGGCAGCGCAACATTGCGCGCTATGCGCAGGAGCTGCTCTTCGCCCGCGCGACGGATACGGAGGAGCACGCGCTCACCGAGGCGCAGGGCGCGCTCGATGAGATGCTGCCGCAGGGGACGGACACGCCGCGCAACTATCTGCTGGCGGCCGAGTCCGGCGGCGAGACCGTGGGCGAGCTCTGGTGCGACACGACCGAGCCCGAGACGGTGTTCATCAACGACTTTTTCGTCTATCCCGCCTGCCGCAGGCACGGCTGGGGCAAGGCCATGCTGCACGCTGTGGAGGAGCTGGCGGCGGCGCAGTCGTTTGAGCAGGTCGTCACGCACGTGTACCACACCAACCGCATCGCGCTCGAGATGTTCGAGGCCGCCGGCTTCACGCAGGTCGGCCCGCCGAAGGGCGGCAACATCTTTTTGCGCAAGCGCTATCTGCGCTCGCCGTTTCTGGTGTGAGCGCAGCTGCAGAAAAACCGCCTCTGTTCGTTGAACAGAGGCGGTCAGCTTGTCAGAAACCTCGTAGCCTTTCGCCGCCGCAGCGGCGAAAGAGCGTCAAATCAAAAAGTATTCCTTTTTGACAACAGAGCGCCCCGTGCTGCTGATACAGCACGGGGCGCTTGCTATCAAAGAAATGCGGGATCGGTCCCGATCCGCAGAAAGGACGAAGTTGGAGGCGCAGGCAGCCGTCGCGCAACGGGTGGAGAAGCACCATGAAAGACCGGAACCACGCTCTCCGCACCTGCGCACATCCAATTAGGGGGGTGAGGCAAGCATAGAACAATTTGCGCCACAAGAAAAGCCACAGAACCGGAGTCCTGTGGCTTTTTGCCTCACTTATGCGTTTTTGTGGTCTAGAGTGTGCTCCCACGCATCGCCGAGCTCTTTCCACCGTCCCATGATGTCCTTCCACAGGTGCAGCGCCCAGGGTGCAAACTCCTCCGGCGGCGGGCAATCCGGCTGCACGAGCCAGTTTTGCACGATGTCGATGACGACATTCGACATCTTCCCGGACATGAACGCCTCGGTCTGCGGATTGGAAAAAAGGTCGGAAAAATCCTTCTGCAAATATGGATGCAGCCGGCCGCAGAGGAAGTCGCGGAACGAGTTTTGCCCCGTGAACGTGAGTGCGCGGGCATAAAACGCGCGGTCGGCGTACAGATACGTGCACACGCGGCCGAAGAGGTCGAACAGCCCCGGCTCATCGTCGCCGATCGCCTTCTGGAAGCCGTTTTCGTAGATCCACGTCACGAGCTGGTACTTGTCCGTGAAGTGCCGGTAGAACGTGCGGCGGTTGATCTCCGCGTCCGTGCACAGGTCGGTCACGGTGATGTCCGTCAGGTCGTGCCGGAGCATGCGGCGCTTGAGGCTCTCGGCGATCACTTTTTTCGTTGCGGATTCGCGCACGGCGGCCGCCTCCTTTCGTGTTGCTGCTGCCAGTATAGCGTATCGGCGCAAAAACTGCAACAGACCCTGCCGCAGGTGCGTGAGATCCTCGGTTTGTCAAAGAACCTCGTAGATTTTCGCCGCCGCAGCGGCTGTCCCGGCTGGACGGCTATCTGTCCGGGCTGCAGCTGTACTGACGCGCGGTTGCAATCGCGCGCGGCATTTGCTATGATGAAACCACACGAACACAAACACAACACAACACAACGGGAGGTCATGCCATGCAACCGCACAATCTGCACCTGTATTTCTTCAGCCCCACGGGCGGCACAAAGACCGTCGCCGGTCTCTTCGCCGAGCAGCTCGGCGCGCCGGACGCCTGCACCGACATCACCGTACACGCCGAGGCAAAAACCTTCACCGCCGACGACCGTCTGCTGCTGTTCTTCCCGGTCTACGGCGGGCGCGTGCCTGAGCCGTGCCTTGCGCGCGTGCGCGCCCTGCACGGAACGGACACCCCGGTCACGCTCGTGGCCGTGTTCGGCAACCGCGCCGTGGACGATGCGCTGCTGGAGATGCGCGACACGCTCGCGCCGCTGGGCTTTCGCGTGGTCGCGGCGGCGGAGGTCATCGCGCCGCACTCGATCAACACCGACATCGCCATCGGGCGTCCGGACGCATCCGACCGCGCCAGGATCGCGGCGTTCTGTGCGCAGCTCGCGTCCAAGCTCGCCGAGGACGCGCCTGCCGGGATCACCGTGCCCGGAAACAAGCCCTACTGTGACTACAACGGTCTGCCGCTCAAGCCGACCGGCGGTCTGCGCTGCATCAGCTGCGGTCTGTGCGCGGACAACTGCCCCGCCGGGGCTATCCCGAAGGACGCGCCGAAAAAGGTCGACAAGCGCAAGTGCATCTCCTGTATGCGCTGCATCCAGATCTGCCCGCAGACGGCGCGCAGCGTGCCGCTGCCGCTGCGGCTGGCTGCCGCCGCGACGGTGAAAAAATACTGCGCCGGGCGCAAGGAGCCGGCCTTCTACATTTAAGGCACAGAACAACCCACAAAACACGCCCGCAGGGACTGCTGTCCCTGCGGGCGTCAGCTTATCAAAAACCTCGCAGCCTTTCGCCGCCGCAGCGGCGAAAGAAAGTCCGCAAACCCCTTTGTCAAAAAAGCGGTGCTTTTTTGACAGTCTATTCGCCCTCGATCGTGCGCACATACATACCCAGCTCGCCGGGCAGATCATGGATCTCGAGCGCGCAGCCGTCCATGGCGGTGTTGTGCACCGCGATCTGAAACACGAGCTGCAGCTGCTCGGGCACAACGGCGGAATACTCGCCGATGTCCATGACGATGCGCGTGAGGCGCGTGAGGCCGTTTTCCGTCATCGCCTGCTGCGCGATGTCAAAGACCTCTTTGGCAATGGCCGCCTCGTGCATTCAGTCCTTCTTCGGCTGGCGGCGGACGTTGCGCTCGCGCACGAGCGACTTCTTGAGCGGCTTGCAGAAGAGCACGCGGTCGCCGTCGACCATCTTGCGCACGTCCTTCGGGCACTTCGTGACGCACACGCCGCAGCCGATGCAGCGCTGATACTCCACGAACACCTTGCCGGTCTGCGCGTTGAAACCGGTGGCCACGGTCGGGCAGAAGTGGTTGCAGATGTTGCAGCCGTTGCAGTTTTCCGGGTGGACGATGACGGGCTTTGCGTGCGCGCGCATATACAGCGGCTGCATGCCGCCGCGCGTGTACGAGCCGAGCATCTCGCAGCACTGCGTGTCGCAGTTGCAGATGGCGGTCGTCTCCTCGTCCATGTTGCAGGCGTAGTGGAACACCTGATGCACGCAGCCCTTGTTCTCACAGTCGACGAGGATCTGGCGCGCCTCGGCCTTGCTGACCTGACGGCCGACGCCGTACTCGATGATCTGCTTGGCGATGTTGCCGACGCACAGGCACACCTCATCCGGCGTGGGGTGCTTGGGCTGCATGCCCTCTCTGCGGCGGATGTTGCGGCAAAAGCAGTGCATGACGCTGATGGGCGAATCATCCGGGAGGCTGTCGAGATACGCCTCGAGCTGGTAGCTCGGCACGACGCTCGTCGTGTCGTTGGAGAGCTTGCGGTCGACGTGCACGACCTTGCCGGCGGCCTTGCCCTCGAGCGGGAGCGCGACCTCCATGTGACCCTTGTCGCCCTTGAGCTTGTTGAGATTGTTCATGACGGCGTAGCCCGTGCGCAGCGGCTCGACGTTGAGCGTGGTGACCATGTTGATGGCTGAGGTGAACAGCTCCGACGCCTTTTGCAGCGTCTCATTGTCCTCGCCTGTCGAGAGCGGAAACTCAAACCAGCCCGGCAGCATCGGCGCGAGGTCGAACGTCGGCTCCGGCCCGTCGTAGATCTTGAGCAGGAAGCCCTTGCGGCACATGTCGTAGAGTGTGGCGTCCCAGTCGCTGCCCGTGTAGAGCGCGCGCAGCTCCGCCTCGGTGTTGCCGCGCAGCTTCATGCCCATCATGATGTCGTACTCCTCGTCGGTCACGAACAGCTTGCAGTATTTTTCAAACTGCGGCACCGGCGGCTGCGGCACCTGCGTGACCGCGTTCATGCGGTTCATGAGCTTGAGATATTTCAGATAACCCATCTTCTTTGTTCCCCTTTCCGGCAGACGGCGCTTCCCACGCGCACGGCTGCCCGCCGGTGTCCCGGCAAATTGGCACATACGAGTCCACTTTACCATCTCGTCTAACTTTTGGCAAGCCCTTTCCGATGCTTTTCCATATGAAAAAGGGATGCGCCCGCGCCGACAGGGGAGATAGGCGCGGGCGGAAATCGATCCCAGCGACAGCAAAGCCGCCGGAGAGAGCCGGCGGCTTTTGACTTTTCCGATGCGCTATGGAGGCTTTACACGTCATTTGCGCGGCGGGCTTCTCGTTTCACGCGATTTCGGTCGTAGGTCTTTTTGCTCTGCACGACCCGGGTGACCGGGGAGAGTCCGTTCCACGAGCCGCGCTTTGCGGCATAGTGCTCACGCTGCGCGCGCTTGCTGCGCTTTGCCATCGGCGTGGAATTCATGTTGTCTCAGCTCCTTTCAGCTGCTGCATATGGTCTCCATAAGGGATCGGATCTCTGCCACTGTTCCTCCGTTTCAAAATCAGGGCTTGCTTTTTTGCGCCGTCTCTGGTATTTTACAATATTACTCTTTGAGGAGGCGACCCGAATGGGCTTGAAAGCATACCCCGTGATCGACCTTGCCGCCACGGGGGACAACATCCGCCGCCTGCGCATGGCGCGCGGCCTGACGGTGCGCGACCTGCAAAGCTACTTCGGCTTTGCCGAGCCGCGGGCGATCTACAAATGGCAAAAGGGGGAGACCCTGCCGACGGTCGACAATCTGTACGCGCTCGGTGCGCTGCTGGAGGTGCCGCTGGAGCAGATCCTCATCCCTGTCGCCGGAGATCCCGATATCGTGTGTGAGCAGCAGGCCGAGACCTGCTGCTCACACTGTTTTCTGACCGGCCGTTTTGGATGCGGCAAGCGTCCGATGCAGCTTCCGCCATTTGCCCCGGGCGCACGGCCGGCGGCGTGACAGGGCACGACCGGTCGCTGCGCGCGGGAAAGGAGATCACACATAATTTTTCTTTTCTCGTCAAAGTCGAGGTCGGCTTGCCTGCCGCACGAGGGAGATGTCAGTTCGGAAGCGGGCATGGGTGTCTGCGCGAAAAACGGGTTTGACGTCTGTGCGTTTGACGCCGGACGAGAAGCCGGGCGCTGTCTTTCCAATTCAATAGAAAGGCTCGCTGAGCGAGCCGCTCGGGTCGTTTCCGTTTGCAATTGTGCAGCGTTATCGTTCATCTGCACCTGAACCGGCATCCGCTTGCTCCTGGCTTGCCGCACCCGGAACAGCCGGCCTGCGCCAGGGCGTTATGCCTCGGCTTTTCCGGTGTAGAGCGCAAACGCCTCGGCGAAGCTGGCGTTCACGTCAAAGGGCGGCGTGTATGCCACGTCGGACGTGACCAGACACAGGTCGATCCTGGCCGAGGTCTCGTCCGCGCGCCGGTCGAGCTTCGTGAGGGCGGCACGGATGACCTTCCGGTCGTAGTTGATCGTGGTCACGCGCCGCACATCGCAGCGGTAGGTGATCTGATTGCCGTCGGCGTTGAAGCGGTAGCCGCTGCCGCCGTTGGGGATCGTCTGCTCGCTGCAGCGCAGGTCGTTCATGCGCCGGAAGGTGCGGGCAACGCTCTGGCGCGCGGCGTTGAGGCTGACCTCGCTGTCCATGTCGATGTCCAGCGCATCCTTTGCCGTGCGGATGGCGGCGCTGAGCGTCTCCTTCTCGTCGAGCAGGTGCAGAAGGAAACGGGCAATGTCCGTGATCTGCTCGTAATACTCCGTTTCCGGCACGGCGGCAACGGTCTCGTCCTCCGCCTCGGCCATGACCTTGCGGCGCAGGTAGGTGTTTTCGACCTTCGTGATGTTGGCGTCACGGTCGAGGATGCTCTGCGCTTCGTCCAGAAAGGACTGGAGCTTGTTCTGATAGCGGAATGCTTCTTTCAGATTCATCGGGTCGTCACCTCTGTCTTTCAGGTTGTTTTCTGACCCGATTGTACCGCGCAGCCGCCGGATTGTCATGGAACTTGCGGTTCACTCCCGCGCGGAACGCGGCAGGATGCGGGTTTTGCGGATGAAAAACGGAGCAGGCGGAAACCTGCTCCGGACACGATAATAAAAAAGCGAATGCAACGAAAATCCGTTACATCCGCTTAATCTGGTTGCGGAGACAGGATTTGAACCTGCGACCTCCGGGTTATGAGCCCGACGAGCTACCGAACTGCTCCACTCCGCGATATACAATTGACCCCTCAAGGCTTATATACTATAACATATAAGCCCCGAGGTGTCAAGTACTTTTTTAGCGCTCAGAGGCGGAAGATTCTTCCTTTTCCGTATCGTCGAGCGTTTGTGCTGCGGCGGCACGGCTGTTTCTGATCTTGAGCTCGGCAAGAATCTCCGCCAGCAGCTCCTCAGTCGTGGGCTCAGCCGGCGCTTCCGGCTCAGGCTCGGCTTCGTCCGCCTTTTTGCGGTTGAAGCGGTTGATGATCTTCACCATCCAGAACACGACGAACGAAATGCACAGGAAATTGATGATCGCCATGATCAGATCGCCGATCGGGAACACGCCGACGGTCACGCCGGAGAAATCCAGCCCGCCGATGATGAGCGAGATGAGCGGGTTGATAATATCATTGACGAGCGCGGTGACGATGGCCGTGAACGCGCCGCCGACAACGACGCCGACTGCCAGGTCAATGACGTTGCCGCGCGAGATAAATGTCTTGAATTCATCGAGCCAACCGGGCTTTTTCATGATGCTGCCTCCATTTTTCTATTATCTCTATGCTGCTGCGCGCTGCGCATCCTCAGTGCTTCGGCACAAGGACTTCCTTACCGCCCATGTAGGGGCGCAGCACCTCGGGAATGACGACGCTGCCGTCGGGCTGGAGGTTATTCTCAAGGAACGCGATGAGCATACGCGGCGGGGCGACGCAGGTGTTGTTGAGCGTGTGGGCGAGGTAATTCTTGCCGTCCTTGCCCTTGATGCGGATGTGCAGGCGGCGGGCCTGCGCGTCGCCGAGATTCGAGCAGGAGCACACCTCGAAATACTTCTGCTGGCGCGGGCTCCACGCCTCGATGTCGCAGGACTTGACCTTCAGGTCGGCGAGATCGCCGGAGCAGCACTCAAGCTGACGCACCGGGATGTCAAGGCTGCGGAAGAGCTCGACGGAATAGCGCCAGAGCTTCTCGTACCAGTCCATGCTCTCCTCCGGGCGGCAGACGACGATCATCTCCTGCTTTTCAAACTGGTGGATGCGGTACACGCCGCGCTCCTCGATGCCGTGCGCGCCTTTCTCCTTGCGGAAGCAGGGCGAATAGGACGTCATCGTCTGCGGGAGCTGATCCTCGGTGAGGATCTGGTCGATGTAGCGGCCGATCATGGAGTGCTCGCTCGTGCCGATCAGATAGAGATCCTCGCCTTCGATCTTGTACATCATGGCATCCATGTCCGTCTGGCTCATGACGCCCTCGACCACATTGCCGTGGATCATGAACGGCGGGATGCAGTAGGTAAAGCCCTTGTCGATCATGAAATCGCGCGCGTAGGTCAGCACGGCCTCGTGCAGCCGCGCGATATCGCCCATGAGGTAGTAAAAACCGTTGCCGGAGACGCGGCGCGCGGCGTCAAGATCGATGCCGTCAAAGCGCTCCATGATCTCCGTGTGGTACGGGATCGGGAAATCCGGCACGACGGCGTCGCCAAAGCGCTGCACCTCAACGTTGCAGCTGTCATCCGGGCCGAGCGGCACGCTCGGGTCGATGATCTGCGGGATGGTGAGCATGATCTTGTGGATCTTGGCCTCAAGCTCGGCTTCCTGCTGCTCCAGCTCGGCGAGCCGCGCGGCCTGCGCGGTGACCTGCGCCTTGACGGCCTCGGCCTCGGCGAGCTTGGACGGGTCTTTTTTCGCCTGTCCCATGAGCATGCCGATCTGCTTCGACAGGGTGTTGCGCTCGGCGCGCAGATTCGACGCCTCGTTGATGGCGGCGCGGTTGGCCTTGTCGAGCTCGATCACCTCGTCGACGAGCGGCAGCTTCGCGTCCTGAAACTTTTTGCGGATGTTCTCCCGAACGAGCTCGGGGTTTTCACGGATGAGTCGAATGTCAATCATGTTGTCTCTGTCTCCTCAATGTTCTAATTGGTGTCAGTTTCTGCGGCCGATGCCCTCGAGCGCCTGCAGCAGCGCCTCGCGGTCGTCCGCGTCGTAGTATTCCAGCTCGATGCGCCCGGTCTTGCGCCCCTGCGTCATGCGCACCTTGCGCCCGAGCACCTGCTCGAGATGGCGCGCGCATTCGCCGAGATAATCGACACCGGCGGGCTTTGCTGCCGCTTTTCCCTGCGTTTCCTTCAGAAGCTGCGCAGCCAGCGCCTCGGCGCGGCGCACCGAGAGCCCCTTCTCGATGACGGTTTTCGCCGCGGCGAGCTGCATTTCCGGGTCGCTGAGTGGTAGGAGCGCACGCGCGTGCCCGGCGGACAGCGTGCCGTCCTCGACGAGCTTCAGGACCGGCTCCGACAGTGCCAGCAGCCGTGTCGCATTGGCGACGGCGGGGCGCGACTTACCCACGCTCTGCGCCACATCGTCCTGCGTCATGCCGTAGACGTCCTGCAGGGCGCGGTAGCCCTTCGCCTCTTCGATGGGGTTCAGGTCCTCGCGCTGCAGGTTTTCGACCAGCGCCATCTCCATGGCGCGCTGCTCGTCGGCCGTGAGGATGCGCACCGGCACCTCCCTCAGTCCGGCTATGCGGCTGGCGCGCCAGCGGCGCTCGCCCGCGATGATCTGATAAAAGCCGCTGTCGAGCGGCCGCACCGTGATCGGCTGGATGAGCCCGTAGGTGCGGATGGACTCGGCGAGCATCTCCAGCGCCTCGGGATCAAAGCGCTTGCGCGGCTGGTCGGCGCGCGGCTCGATCTTCTCGATCGGCAGCAGATCCGGCGCCGTCTCCTCGCGCTCGGGCTGCGCGGTCGGATATTCCTCCCCGAACAGTGCCCCGAGCCCCATGCCGAGACCTTTCTTTCCGTCTTTACCCATGTTCCACCTCCGATGCGGCGGCTTCCTGCGCCGCCTTCGCCGCTTTTTCCTCGCGCTTGATGAGCTCCCCCGCCAGATGCAGATACGCCCGCGCGCCCTTGGACTCCTTGTCGTAGGCGATGGCGGGTTTGCGGTGGCTCGGCGCCTCGGACAGGCGCACGTTGCGCGGGATCATGGTCTTGTAGACCTTTTTGCCGAAGAATTTGCGCACCTCGTTCACGACCTGATCGGACAGCTTCGTGCGCCCGTCATACATGGTCATGACGATGCCCTGTACGCTCAGCTCCGGATTGAGGCGCTTGTTGCACATTTTGATGCTGCGCATGAGATCGGCGATGCCCTCGAGCGCATAATACTCGCACTGCACCGGGATGAGCACGCTGTCGGCCGCGACGAGCGCATTGATCGTCAGCAGCTCGAGCGACGGCGGACAGTCGATGAGGATGAAGTCATAGTCCGTCTGCACCGGCGCAAGCGCGTTTTTCATGATGTATTCCCGCTGCGCAGAGCCGACGAGCTCGACCGAGCAGCCGGAGAGATTCATATTTGCCGGCAGCACGTCGCCGTATTTCGTGCTGCGGATACAGTCGGCAGCGGCCGCGCCATTCATCAGCAGGTCGTAGCAATTGGGCGTCACGGTCTTGTCCACGCCCATGCCGGAGGTGCTGTTGCCCTGCGGGTCGCAGTCGATGAGGAGCACGCGCCGCCCGCGCTTTTTGAGCGCGCAGGTCAGGTTCACGCACGTCGTTGTCTTGCCGACCCCGCCTTTCTGGTTGGCGACGGCAATGATTTTGCCCATGGTTTGCCTCCCTAAATCGTGTTTGCCGCTATTATACCAGCGCGCGCCGTCGTTTTCAACCGCTTGCGGGCGCTGCGGCAAATTTTTGTGATGTTTCACGTGAAACAATGTCGAGCGCGGCGGGAAATGTTTCACGTGAAACACGGCTCACGACAGCAGGAGGTCGAGATCCGCCACGGTCAGCCCGTCGTGCAGCGCGAGGTCGATGCCGTAGCCGATGAGTTTGGCGGCGTCGCGCACGACTGCGTCAATGTCGCGCGGCGTGACGAACATCCGCTCGGCGCGCGGGTCGTCTGTGAGGCTGCCCGCGTCGATGACCGTCGGCAGTCCGATGGCCGCGACCGGCACGCCGAGCGTGGTGCGGTCAAGCCCCGCGCGGTCGTTGCCGACGCCGCTGCCGGGCGTGATGCCGGTGTCGGTGAGCTGGACGGTGCAGCCGAGGCGCTCCGGCTCGGCGCAGGCGAGCGCATCGACCACAATGACGGCATCCGGGCGCAGGCGGTCGGTCATGGCGCGGACGAGCTCGGCCGATTCCACGCCCGTTGTGCCGAGCACGCCGGGTGCCAGCGCCGCCACGGAGCGAAAGCGTCCGAACTGCTCGGGCAGCTGTGCGCGCAGGTGGCGCGTGACGAGCACGCTCTGCATGGCGTCCGGTCCGACGGCGTCGGGCGTGATCGCCCGGTTGCCGAGCCCGACCACGAGCACGGATGCCTCCGGCATCAGCGGCAGGGCGGCGCGCAGGAGCTCCGAAAGGGTCTGCGCGGCGTTTTCAAAGGCATCGTCCGCGCGGCGCAGCAGCGGGGTGAGGTCGAGCGTGTCGTACCGCCCGATCGGTTTACATAACGCCTCGGAACCGGCGGCATCGAGCACCTCCACCTGCGTCACGGCAAAGCCGCGGCGCTGTGTCTGCGCGGCGCGCACGCCGGGCAGCTGCGCCGCGGCGGCGCTGCGGAGGGCTTCGGCCTCGACGGCGAGGTCGGTACGGGGGAAATTCGGCATGGTTTGCTCCTTTCTGACGCCACATCTTGTGGCACAAAGCAAGCGTTGCCACAAATGGATACAATTATAATGAAAATTGAAAAAAAGACTTGCAATTTGAAAGGTTTGATGATATCATCAACACTTGCAGAACATTGCACGGTCATATCCATGACTGAATTTTATAGGAGGAGGTGGCGATTGAGAAATGCCGAACATCAAGTCCGCAATGAAGAGAGACGAGAAGTCCAAGCTGCAGAACATGAAAAACAAGGCTGAGAAATCCGCCCTGAAGACCAACCTGAAGAAGTTTGATGCGGCTGTTGCCGAAGGCAACCGTGACGCAGCCGTCAGTACCTATAAAGTTGCTGTCCAGGCTGTTGACCGCGCGGCCGGCAAGGGTCTGATCCACAAGAACAACGCAGCGCACAAGAAGTCTGCAATGGCTCAGAAAATGAACGAGCTTGGCTGATCACAGAATCTCGGGGGCATGGCAGTACGCCATGCCCTTTTTTGCTATCCCGACAGGAGGCTGACTATGAAAAAACGCATGATGCTGATCATCAACCCCATGGCCGGACGCAGCGGCTACAAAAACGGCTTTGGCGAAGTGATGAACATTCTCGACAGCGGCGGCTATCTGACGACGGTGTACTTCACGCAGGGACGCGGCGACGCGACGCTGATGGCGGCGCAGCACGCGGCGGAGTATGACACCGTGGCCTGCATCGGCGGCGACGGCACGCTCAGCGAGGTCGTGTCCGGTCTGATGCAGGTGCCGAATCCGCCTCCGCTCGGCTACATCCCGATGGGCACGACCAATGACGTGGCCTCGACGCTCGGCCTGCCGAAAAACGCGACCGACGCCGCGCTGCGCATCGTGACCGGTACGCCGACGGCGTTCGATGTCGGCAGCTTCGGCGACAAGAGCTTTTTCACCTACGTGGCGGCCTTCGGCGCGTTCACGGCGGTGAGCTATGAGACGCCGCAAAACGAAAAGCAGGCGCTCGGTCATCTGGCCTACGTGCTCGAGGCGATGAGCCGCCTCAACAGCATCGACCACTACTGCGCGCACGTAGAGTATGACGGCGGCACGGTCGACGGGGACTTCATCTTCGGCGGCGTGTCGAACTCGACCTCCGTGGCCGGCATGGTGCGTCTGCGCAAGGACCTCGTGAGTCTGGGCGACGGCCTGTTTGAGACGCTGCTCATCCGCCGCCCGAAGCAGTTCGGCGACCTGAGCCGCATCATCACGGGCGTGCTCAACCAGTATTACGACAACGAGAACGTCATCCTCGTGCAGTCGAAGAATCTGCGCTTCACGTTCCAGGAGCCCGTGGCGTGGACGCGCGACGGTGAGGCCGGCGGCGTGACGACGGACGTCCGGCTCAGCAACAACCACGCGGCCATCCACATCATTGCCTGACGCGTGCAAAAGCGGTTGAAAAATCTGCCGCAAATGCGTATAATAAAAGAGTTACCTATATAAAATCCATCGAAAACGAGGCGGAAGATATGAAAAGACAGCACATCGCCAGCATCTACGCGTCGCCGGAGGCCTTCGGCGGCCAGACCCTGACCGTCTGCGGCTGGGCGCGCACGATCCGCGACATGAAGAATTTCGGCTTTATCGAGCTCAACGACGGCAGCTGCTTCAAGAGCCTGCAGGTCGTGCTCGAGCGCGGCAAGCTCGACAATTACGACGACATCGCCCGCCAGAACGTCGGCGCGGCGTTCATCGTGCACGGTGAGCTCGTGCTCACGCCGGACGCCAAGCAGCCGTTCGAGCTCAAGGCCGACAGCATCACGCTCGAGGGCGCGTCCGCGCCGGATTATCCGCTGCAGAAAAAGCGCCACAGTGTGGAATTCCTGCGCACGATCCAGCATCTGCGTCCGCGCACGAATCTCTTCAGCGCGACGTTCCGCGTGCGCAGCGTGGCGGCGCAGGCGGTGCACACGTTCTTCCAGGAGCGCGGCTTCGTCTATGTGCAGACCCCGATCATCACGGGCTCTGACTGCGAGGGCGCGGGCGAGATGTTCCGCGTCACGACGCTCGACCTCGACAATCTGCCGCGCACGGACGACGGCAAGGTCGATTTCAGCAAGGATTTCTTCGGCAAGAGCACGAACCTGACCGTGTCCGGCCAGCTCAATGCCGAAAACTTCGCGCTCGCCTTCGGCGACGTGTACACTTTCGGCCCGACGTTCCGCGCCGAGAACTCCAACACCCAGCGCCATGCCGCCGAGTTCTGGATGATCGAGCCGGAGATGGCGTTTGCCGACCTCGACGACGACCTCGCGTGCATGGAGGCGATGGTGAAGTTCATCATCAACACCGTGCTCGAAAAGTGCCCGCAGGAAATGGAGTTTTTCAACTCCTTCGTGGATAAGGGTCTGCTTGAGCGTCTGCACAACGTCGTGGACAACGACTTCGGCCGCATCACCTATACCGACGCCGTGAAGCTGCTGCAGGAGTCCGGTCACAAGTTCGACTACCCCGTCTCGTGGGGCATCGACCTGCAGACCGAGCACGAGCGCTACCTGACCGAGCAGGTGTTCAACAAGCCCGTGTTCGTCACGGATTACCCGAAGGACATCAAGGCGTTTTACATGCGCATGAACGACGACGGCAAGACCGTCGCCGCGGCGGACTGCCTCGTGCCGGGCATCGGCGAGATCATCGGCGGCAGCCAGCGTGAGGAGCGGCTCGACCTGCTCACCAAGCGTATGCAGGAGCTCGGCCTGCGCGAGGAGGATTACTGGTGGTACCTCGACCTGCGCCGCTACGGCAGCTGCCGTCACGCGGGCTTTGGTCTCGGCTTTGAGCGCATGGTCATGTACCTGACCGGCGTGAGCAACATCCGCGACGTGGAGCTGCATCCGCGCACGGTCGGAAACGCCGACTTCTGATCTCCGTATAAGAATGCCCCCGAAAACGATTCGTTTTCGGGGGCATTCCGCTTTGACAGTTTCAACGCCCCGAAAGCCAACGGCTTTCGGGGCGTTTTGCTTTGGTTTTGCGGGGCTAGACCGCCTCGATCTCCTGCAGCGTCATGTCGCGGCCGGTGAGCGGCATGAGTTTTTTCCCGCCGCAGCCGGGGCAGGTGAGGTCGTTGACGTCGGCCTCAAACTCCGCGCCGCAGTCGAGACAGCGGGCGCGCCCCGCCTCGGTCTCGACGCGCAGCGGCACGCCGTCATACTCCGTCCCGTCGGTCACGGCGACCCAGCAGTCGGTGAGAAAATGCGGGATGACGCCCGAGAGCGTCCCGACGCGCACCGTGATGCTGCGCACGCCGTCGAGCGCCTCCTCGCGGGAGATGTCGCGCACCATTCTGAGCAGCGCGTCGCACAGTGCCAGCTCGTGCATTACTTACGAACCGCCTTCTTGACGATGCTGCCGGCGCGCTTGACGACACCCTCGGCGACCTTGATCGGCATGGTCTCATACGAGCCCGCGTGCCAGTCGCGCACCTTCTTGAGGTGGATGGCGTCGAACTTGCACTTCGTGGTGCACAGACCGCAGCCGATGCACAGGTAGCTGTCGACCTTCGTCGCGCCGCAGCCGAGGCAGCGGGCACACTCCTTTTTGACCTGCTCCTCCGTGAACGTGACGCGCGCATCGGAGAAGGTTCTGGCCTTGGCCGCGTTGTAGCCCGGCATCTGGCGGTGATCCTTATCAAAGCCCGCCGTCGCGAGGAGCACGTGCTCCTTGTCGAGCGAGCGGTACACGCGGCGGTCGCGTCCGGCGGTGAGCGTCTGGCCGGGGTGCACGAAGCGGTGCAGGCTGATGGCGGCCTCCTTGCCGGCGGCAATGGCGTCGATGGCAAACTTCGGGCCGGTGTAGCAGTCGCCGCCGACGAAGATGTCCGGCTGCGCGGTCTGATACGTGAGGGCGTCGGCCTCGGCGGTGCCCTTTTTCGTCGTCGTGAGCGCGCCGACGTCGAGCGTGCCCCAGTCGACCGTCTGGCCGATGGCGCCGATGACGGAGTCGAGCGCGATCGTCTCGAATTCGCCCGTGCCGACGGGCTTGCGGCGGCCCTTCTCGTCCGGCTCGCCGAGCGCCATGCGCTCGACCCGGATGCCGGTGACCTTGCCGTCCGCGCCGAGGATCTCGACCGGAGCGGTCAGGAAGCGGAACTGCACGCCCTCTTCCATCGCCTCTCTGACCTCCTCGGGGTCGGCGGGCAGCTCGGCCTCGCTGCGGCGGTAGAGAACATAGGTCTCGTCCGCGCCGAGGCGCACCGCGCTGCGGCAGACGTCCATGGCCACGTTGCCGCCGCCGATGACGGCGCAGCGCTTGCCGACGGCCGGCTGCTCGCCGAGGTTCACGGCGCGCAGGAAGTCCACGCCGCCGTAGACGCCCGTGAGCTCCTCGCCCGCAACGCCGAGCTTGGCCGACTTCTGCGCGCCGATGGCGACATAGAAGCCCTTGTAGCCCTGCGCGCGCAGCTGCTCGATGGTGACGTCCCTGCCGACCTCGACGCCGCAGCGGAATTCGACGCCCATCTCACGCAGGATGTCGATCTCGGCGTTGAGCACGTCCTTTTCGAGGCGGAAGTTCGGGATGCCGAGCGTGAGCATGCCGCCGGGAACGGGGTTGCGGTCGAACACGGTCACGGGGTAGCCCTTGTTGGCGAGGTAGTAGGCACAGCTCATGCCTGCAGGGCCTGCGCCGATGACGGCGATCTTCTCCGTGTACGGGCGGCCGATCTGGTTGCACAGCTTCGGCACAAAGCGCGTGGCCTCGTGCAGGTCATGATCGGCGATAAAGCGCTTGACCTCGTCGATGGCGACGGCCTCGTCGACCGCGCCGCGGGTGCACTCGGCCTCGCAGCGCTTGTTGCAGATGCGGCCGCAGACGGCCGGGAACGGATTTTCCTTCTTGATGAGCTCGAGCGCGTCGGTGTAGCGTCCCTGCGCGGCGAGCTTCAGATAGCCCTGCACGGGCACGTGCGCGGGGCAGGCGGTCTTGCACGGCGCGGTGCCGGTGGGCATGACGTCCTCGTGATCCTCGCGGTAGTCGGGGTTCCACGAGCGCTTGGGGTGGATGGTCTCGGAGAGCTTGACGTAGTCCGGCTGCGGCGTCAGATCCTCGGTCGAGCACAGCTTCTGGCCGAGCTTGAGCGCGTTGCCGGGGCAGGTCTCCACGCACTGACCGCAGGCGACGCACTTGGCCTCGTCCACCTCGGCGACGTAGTTGGAGCGGATCGCATCGCGCGCGCCGAACATCAGACCCACGCGCAGACCGAAGCAGGCGCAGGCGCAGCAGTTGCAGATGGCCGCGCTCTCACCCGGCTCTTCGATGTTGACCATGTCGTGCATGAGGCCGTTTTCCTCCGCGCGCTGAATGATCTCCAGCGCCTGCTCGCGCGTGATCTCCCTGGCGCGGCCTGTGCGGATGTAGTGCTCGGCGCCTCTGCCCATCTGCACGCACATATCCTCCTCAAGGTGGCCGCAGCCGTCGCCAAGGCTCGAGCGCGACGCGCGGCACGAGCACGGGGACACGGAAAAGCGGTCGTACTTGTCCAGATAGTGCGAGATGCGCTCATAGTCGCTCACGCCCTCGATGCCCTCGAGCGCGCTCTCGACCGGGATGACGCGCATGAGGCCGTAGCCGTCGGGGATCATGGCGCCCATGTTCGCGGCGAGGTTGCGGGTGTACTCATCGAACGCGCGGCCGACCTCCGGATGCGTTTCCAGCAGCTCCTTCTGGTTGACCATCATCTCGAGGATGCCGGGCGCGAAGATCTGCATATAATACACGTCCTCGCCGAGCGCCTTGTCCATCGAGCGGCGGAAGATGCCGTAGTAGACGAGGTTGTCGAGCAGCGGCTGCACCTCCTGCACGGTCTTGCCGACCTTCTTGGCGAGATAGCCCGCGGTGCGCTCCTTGCGCAGACCGGCGGCGATGGCGATGTCCGCCTCGTCATCCGAGAGGATGCCCGCCATGCAGTAGTATTCGGGCGCGTTTTCGTCGATCTTGGTCGTGATGCCGGTAACGCCCCCAATGATCTTCGCCAGCTTCACGATCTTCGGTCTGAGTTGTGCCATTGTGTCTCCTCCTTCTTTTTTGCGCGAGATTGTCATCACTATAACATACCAGGTGCGTCTTGGGAAACATTTTTATTTTTGCGCCGCTGCGGGGCATTTTTCTCCGCGCCGCAGCGCAAAACAGGCTCCCGCACGATGGCGGGAGCCTGTCCGGATGCGTGTCAGAACTTGACGAAGCCGGTCGTCGTGCCCATCGGGTAGCCGAGCGTCCACTCCTGTTTTCCGCAGTGGGGACAGACCTCGCCGCGGGCCTTGAGCTCGTCGATGAAGGCCTCGGCGCGCATGATGTACATATTCGTCTTGCGCACGTAGCGGCAGTGGTCGCAAAAGACCACGTAGGTCGCAAAGCTGTCATAGATGCCGCGGGCGCGTTTTTTCTTTTCCTCGGCGGTCAGCGGCCGGGGATTGACGTTTTGATTGACTGCCATCGTTTGCTCCTCCCCTGTCAGATCTGGTGCTCGCGCTTGACGCTGTCGTAGTGCTTGTTCAGAAACGGCACGACGACCGAGCGCATGAGCTTCATGTCGAGATTATAGTAGTAGATCACGAACAGCACGGCCAGCGCGCCGCCGGTGATGCCGAAGGCCTTGAACAGGAACTTTGCAAATCTGCATTTCATAGTGGCTCTCCTCCTTTACCAGCCCATGCTGTCGTCAAAATCGACCAGCGACGGATCGACCGGCTCCTCGTGCAGGACGCTGGTCATGTATTCGTTGACGGCGCTGCGCGCCTCGCGCGGCGAGACGATGCGGTGATCCATCAGCGAGTGCGGCATCCACACAACGTGGAAGCGGTCATTGTGCTTGCGGATCTCCTCCTCGATCAGACCCTGTGCGCCGGCCATGCCCTTGCAGCCGATGTCGTCGTACATGAGGATCATGTCGCAGTTGAACTTCTCCGCCGTCTCCCACATCTGCATGATGTGGCGGTTGCCGCCGACGGTGTGCGTGCGCATCGGGGTGCGGGCGTGCCAGTCGGCCACGTCGCTCATCATGATGTCGCGGTCCTCGGTGTCGACAATGTTGTGGCCGGTGAGCGAGTCCATGTTGATCAGGCACAGGATGCCCCAGCAGTTATACAGCCACTGCACGCCGTGCGCGTAGTACGTCGAGCCGCAGCTCCAGGCAATGGCGCGGTGGCGCGTGTGCGGGAAGGTGTCGATGTTCTTGCGCACACATTTGTCAAAGATGCGCGTGATCTTGCGCGAGGCCTTGAGGAAGTACTCGTTGCCGCCCTGCTGGTAGAAGTAGATGCGGAACAGCCCCTGACAGACGGGGTTGAGCGCGCCGTTGTTCGTCTTGGCATAGATGTCCCAGCGCTCGGTCTCCTCGCGGTTGAACTGGTTGGTGTTTTCAATGTGCTGGATGAACGTGTCCCAGTTGAACGGCTGGTGGAACTGATCCTCGAGGAAGTGGATGGCCTCGTACACCTCGTGCACGCCGAGCTCCTTGCAGGTCGGGTCGTCGTACATGAGCGGGGTCGTGAACGGATGCACGGCCTTTTTGCCGTCGCCCGAGAGCGCGCGGTACATGGCGACGTTGTCCATCATGTTCGCGTCGCAGGGGTTGTTGGTCGTGAGCCAGCAGTTGCCGATGTCGGGATATTCGCCCTCGACGGCGACGCCGGTCTCCACGAGCGGCAGCGTGCACATATCGCCCGGGATGCCGCAGCTGACGGCCTGATCGACGTAGTACGAGCCGAGGTTCTTGTTCAGGATCGGCACCATGAATGCCGCGTGCTGCTGGATGTTGATGCCGAAGTAGCCGGGGAAGCCGTAGATGATGTGCTTGGGCAGCGTGTAGTCAAAGGCGATCGTGCGCTCGGTCCACTTGTTCTCGCCGAAGCGGCGGTCGGCGCGGATCTCGCGCCACATCGTCGTGATGGAGTCGGACACCATGCAGTCGATGGCCGTCAGGTCGGCGCGCAGCACCATGCCGCGGTCGCCTTCGATCCATTTGTCGACCATCATGGGCGTGGCGAGGTAGGCGCTCAGCCAGCGGTATTTCCAGAAGGCGCGCACCATGCGCACCGGGTCGCGGCCGATGAGCCCGGCCATCTTGACCCACGTCTGCAGCCAGCGGGCGAAGGCATAGGCCGTGTCCCGCACGCCGCGCCATTCGCGGTGGCGGTAGAAGTTCGTGCCCTCGATGTACAGGTCGCCGAGATAGTGGCAGTCGTTGTCACCCCGCAGGAAGTGGCCGAGCGTGCCGTATTCTTCTTTGAGCGTGCGTTTGCGTTTCCACATAGTTGAGCCCCTCCCTTACTGCTGCGCCTGGATCTTTTTGATCTCCAGCGACTCGATGAACGCCTGGAACCGGGTGCGCAGCTGACCGGAGGCGGCGCTTGTATAATCCTTCTCGATCTGGCACACCGGCACGCTGCGCGGCAGCTCGTAGCCCTCGTAGAACCACATACCGTCCTGCGCGCGCTCGTAGCCCCAGTATTCGCAGAACTTCATGTTCTCGACGATGATGCCGTCGGCATGGTATTTCTCCACAAGATCGAAGATGTAGCGCTTGCGCGCGATGATGTTCTCGGGTCCCATGGCGCGCGGGCACTGGTTGCGCCACATATAGTAATCGGCGATGGACTGCAAAACGTCCTTGCCCTCCTCGAGCGGGATCTCCTCGCGGCCGGGCATCGAGCCGAAGCAGTAGCGGTCGGCCACGACGAGACCGCCGGCCATCTCGCACATTTTCGTAAACTCCGGGTCGTCGATCTCGCTGCCCGCGATGAGCACACGCGCCCGGTAGCCCGGCTTCGGGTCAGGCTCGCGCGTGCGCAGCTCCTGCAGCGTCTCGCGCAGGTAGGGCAGGATGAGATCCTTCGGGCACGTCTGCGTGCACAGCTGGATGACGTGGAATTCATAGCCCGTGATGACGGGGTTTTCCGCCTCACGCATGGCGTTGATCTCCGTCATGATGCGGCAGACTTCGTTGAACTGCTCAACAGCCTTGCGCAGGTTGGCCTCCGAAAAGTCCACGCCGTAGACCTTTTCGAGCGGCTGGAGGATCTTCTGCTCGATCTGGCGGCGGTAGTAGCCCGCGTGCCACTCGGTCTTGCGCAGCGGCATGTCGAGATATGTGCAGAAGAATTTCTCGTTCGGGATCAGCTCGCAGTATTCAAAATACTGCTCCATGCGGTTCATCGTCGTGCAGCACTCCTGCCCGATGAGCGCGGAGATAAAGTTGTAGCCGCCCTCGAACGCGCGCTCGAGGATGCTCTTGGAGTACGGACACGAGCGGTTGGTCATGTAATAGGTGGCCATGTCGGGGTTGGTGCAGTTCGGCGCGCGCAGACGCACGCCAAAGCACTTGTCCGTATCCAGCAAAACCTCCGGTATGTACGAACAGTTCCATGCCAGCGCCAGCCGCCCGTCCCCACAGGCGGCCTGAACCAGGTCGTTGTTTGCCTGCTGCAGCAGGTTCTCGAAATAGATCAGATGCTTCAGGTCTCTCATTCGCGCATTCCCTCCTTCATTGCACGGTTCTCGCGCCGTCTTTGAAAATTCGACATTTTGCACAAGCGCGGAACGTTAGCGCACGTTTATTATAGGACTTTGTCCGAATCATGTCAATATGTGTAACTAATGTTTGTTAACAAACATCCGGCGCTCCGCCTGTTTGTTTGCCGCGCGCCGCAGCCCGCGCTGCGGGCGCCCGGCGCGCAGAATGTCGGCTCCGGTCAAATGCGGGTAAAAACTATTTGCATATGGGATTAAATTGGCATATAATTTTCCCGTTGACTGCATTGTGAGAAAGGGCGGCGCGTATGTTCTGGCTCTGGTTGCTTTTATACGGGCTGCTCTTTGCCGCGCCCCGCGCGCTCATGCCGGCTGCGGCGCCGCTGCTCACGCCGGCGCTGCTGGCGGTGTATTGGGCGGTGCTGCTGCGAGGACTGCACACGCGCGGCCGGCTGCGCAGCTACGGCCTGTGCCGCGGCATAGGCCTGACGGCGCGCGATGCGCTGCTGTCGCTGCCGGTGCTGCTGTTCGCCGCGCTGAACATTGCCTTCGGCGGCGCGCGGCCAGAGATCGCGGAGGCGGTGTATCTGCTCTTTGCCGTGTTCGGCGAGGAGGTGCTGTTTCGCGGCGTGCTGCCGGCCGTCTGGGGCGAAAAGCTCGGCGCGGTCAGGGCGGCCGCGGCATCGGCGGCGCTCTTTGCGCTTTTGCATCTGGGCAGCGCCATTGGCGGGAGCGTTTCCGCCGCCGCGGTGCAGGCGCTGTGCGCCTTCGGCGCGGGGCTGCTGCTGACGGCGGTGCGCGCAAGGACCGGCAGCATCGCGCTGCCGCTGCTCGCCCACGCGTTCATCAACCTCACGGGCAGCGGCGCGGTGTCCGCCGCGCCTCAGGCCGCGGCCTATCTGGCGGCGTCGGCGCTGTGCACGCTGTGCGCGCTGCGGCTGCTCAGGGATGCAGCCTGAATTTTGAACGCAACAGAAACAATCGAAGGAGAACAGACCCAGGATGAGATTTTACATTGACCCCGGCACGGGCAGCATGCTCTTTGCGATCCTCATCGGGATCATTGGCGCCGTCACGTATATGCTCAAGTCGTGGCTGCTGAAGCTGCGCTTCGTGCTCAGCGGCGGCAAAAAGGTCGATACCGGCGCAAAGAAGATCCCGCTGGTCATTTTTTCGGATGACAAGCGGTATTGGAGCGTGTTTCGCCCCGTGTGCCGCGAGCTCGACAAAAAGGGCATCGACACGGTCTACATGACCGCCTCGCCGGACGACCCCGCGCTCGAAAACGACTTCCCGCACATCCATGCGCAGTTTATCGAGGAGGGCAACAAGGCCTTTGCCAAGCTCAACTTCCTCAACGCCTCCGTCGTGCTGGCCACGACGCCGGGGCTGGATGTCTACCAGTGGAAGCGCTCGAAGCAGGTCGACTATTACGTCCACCTGCCGCACGCGGCCAGCGACATCAGCGGCTACCGGATGTTCGGCATCGACTACTATGACGCCATCCTGCTCTCGGGTCAGTATCAGGTCGAGCAGGTGCGCGCGCTCGAAAAGCTGCGCGCGCTGCCCGCCAAGGAGATCGTCAAGGTCGGCATCCCGTACATGGATGATATGCTCGCGCGGCTGCACGCAGACCCGCCGCTGCCGGAGCATGAGCGCACGGTGCTGCTCGCGCCGTCCTGGGGCGAGAGCGCCATCCTCAAAAAATACGGCGGCCGGATCATTGACACCCTGCTTGCGACAGGGTATCACATCATCATCCGCCCGCACCCGCAGTCGTTCCGCTCCGAGCAGGACATGATGGCAAAGCTCATGCGCGCCTATCCCGACTCGCCGCAGCTCGAGTGGAACCGCGACGCGGACAACTACGACGTGCTGCGCCGCTCGGACATCCTCATTTCCGACTTCTCGGGCGTGATCTTCGATTTCTCGCTCGTATACGACAAGCCCGTCATCTACACCGACACGGACTTTGACGACGCGCCCTATGACGCGTGGTGGCTCGACACGCCCTACTGGACGTTCGACGTGCTGCCGCGCATCGGCCAGAAGCTGACCGAGGAGAATATGCCGCGCCTGCGCGAGCTCATCGACGCCTGCCTGCGCGACCCCCGCTATCAGGCGGGGCGCGACGAGGCGCGGGCGCAGACCTGGGAGCACATCGGGCAGGGCGCGCGCAACACGGCCGATTACCTGGAGCGCAAGCTCACGGAGCTGTCCGCAAAGACGGCCTCCGACACCGAGATAGGAGAACAATAACATGTCATTCTGGGACATTCTGGGCACGCTGCTCATCAAGCCGCTTCAGCTGCTGTTTGAGGTGGTGTTCGTCATGGCCAACCGGGTCGTCGGCGACCCCGGCCTTGCCATCATCGCGCTGAGCCTTGCGATGAACTTCCTCGTGCTGCCGCTCTACCGGCGCGCAGACGCCATGCAGGAGGAGGAGCGCGAGACGGAGCTGCGCCTGCACAAGGGCGTGGCGCACATCAAAAAGACCTTCCGCGGCGACGAGCGCATGATGATGCTGCAGACCTACTACCGGCAGAACAACTACAAGCCGACCTATGTGCTCAAGGGCGCGACGTCGCTGTTTCTGGAGATCCCGTTTTTCATCGCGGCCTACGCCTTCCTCTCGAATCTGGAGCTGCTGCACGGCGTGTCCTTCGGGCCCATCCGCGACCTCGGTGCGCCCGACGGCCTGCTCACCGTGGCGGGCGTGACGGTCAACGTCCTGCCGTTTCTCATGACGGCGATCAACCTCGTCTCCTGCGTCATCTTCACCAAGGGCAGCCTGCCGAAAACAAAGGTGCAGCTGTATACCATGGCGCTGTTTTTCCTCGTGTTTCTCTACACGTCTCCGGCGGGGCTCGTGTTCTACTGGACGCTCAATAACCTCTTCTCGCTGCTCAAGACGATCTTCTATAAGCTCAGGCACGCGCACATCATCCTCGGCGTGCTCTTCTCGCTCGCGGGCATCGCCGCCGCCGTGTACGGTCTGTTTTTCTACGGGCAGACGACGCCGCGCCGTCTGGTGTTTTTCATCGCGGCGGCCCTCGTGCTGCAGCTCCCGCTGCTGGCCGTGTTGTGCAAGGGCAAGGTCCGGCTGCCGGAAAAGCTGCGCGGCGCGCAGCCGAACCGGAAGCTCTTCGTCTCCGGCAGCGTCTTCCTCGCCGTGCTCACGGGGCTGCTGATCCCCTCGGCGGTCATCCACGCCTCGCCGCAGGAGTTTGTGAACATGACCAGCTTCCTGCACCCGGCGTGGTACATCGTCAGCGCCCTCTGCTTTGCCGTGGGCACGTTCGTCATCTGGTTCGGCATTTTTTACAGTCTTGCCAAGCCCTCGGTGAAGGCCCTTCTGGATCAGTGCGTCTGGGCGCTGTGCGGCATCGCGCTGGTGGACTATATGTTCTTCGGGCGCAGCCTCGGCAATCTCTCGGCGGGGCTCGTGTTTGACAACGGGCTGCAGTTTACAACGGGGCAGATGCTCGTGAACCTCGCCGTCGTGCTGGCCGTTTTCGCCGTGTTCACCTTCGCTGCGTCCAAGTGGCGGCAGCGCATCCCCGGCATCCTCACCGTGGGCATCATCGCCGTCGTGTGCATGTCTGTGGTGAACACCGTGGGCATCTGCCGCTCGATCAACGAGATCAAGGCCGGCGCACAGTCCGACGGCGGGACCCCGACCTTCTCCCTGAGCAAGACGGGCAAAAACGTGGTCGTGCTCATGCTCGACCGTGCCATGGGGCCGTACATTCCGTATATCTTCAACGAAAAGCCGGAGCTGGAGGCGCAGTTTGACGGCTTCACCTACTACAGCAACACCGCCTCGCTCGGCATCAAGACGAACATCAGCACGCCGTCCCTGTTCGGCGGCTATGAATACACGCCGGCCGAGCTGAACGCGCGCGATCAGGAGCTGCTTGTCGATAAGCAGAACGAGGCGCTCAAGGTGCTGCCGGTCATGTTCGATCAAAACGGTTTTGACGTCACCGTGCTCGAGCCTGTTTACGCCGGTTACGGCTGGGTGCCGGATCTCTCGATCTTTCAGGACTATCCGGACATCCGGCGCTTCAACGTCCGCGGCTACTTCTCCGACCCGAAGCTGCAGGAGCAGGCCATCCGCAGCAACAAGCGCAACTTCTTCTGCTACGCGCTCATGAAGGCGGCGCCGCTGTGCATTCAGGCAAATCTCTACGACTACGGCACCTACAATCAGGGCAACTTCGTGTCCGACGACGGCTATGCCGGTCAATCGACCGACGGCGCGCTCACGGCGAGCGGCATCAGCGCATTGTTCATGAATTCCTACAACGTCCTCGCAAATCTTCCGAACATCACCCAGATCAGCAAGGACGACACAAACACCTACATGGTCCTGACCAACGACACGACCCACGATCCGGTGCTGCTGCAGGAGCCGGAATACGTCCCGGCGCCGGAGGTCGACAACACGCAGTACGAGCGCGAGCACGCCGACCGCTTCACGGTGAACGGCAGAACGATGACCGTGCAACAGCGCAATGACTATGCGTACTATCAGTGCAACGTCGCCGCGCTGCTCCAGCTCGGCAAATGGTTTGACTATCTGCGCGAAAACGGCGTTTACGACAACACGCGCATCATCGTCATGTCCGACCACGGCGGCACGATGGGACAGTTTCCCGAGCTGCTCGCGGACGACGGCATGGATGCCGAGAGCTTCGCCTCGCTGCTCATGGTCAAGGACTTCAACAGTAAGGGCTTTACGACGTCGGACGAGTTCATGCTCTCCGCCGATGTCCCGCTGCTGGCAGTGAAGGACGTGGTCGCAGATCCCGTCAACCCGTTTTCGGGGCGGCGCATCGACGAGGTCTCGAAGCCGAAGCAGGAGCAGCTGCTGCTCTACTCGTTCGAATGGGACGTCAACGTCAACTGCGGCACGCAGTTCATCGCCGGCGACTGGTACACCGTCAACGGCGACATCTGGAACAAAAACGCCTGGCATTCGGTCGCGAACAAAGCCGTGCTGACTGCCGAGCGCTGAACGGAGGGAACAACTTGTACAAAGTAGACAATGCGGTCATTATGGCCGCCGGCACATCCAGCCGCTTCGCGCCGCTGTCGTATGAGACGCACAAGAGCCTGCTGACCGTGCGCGGCGAGGTGCTCATCGAGCGGCAGATCCGCCAGATCAAGGACGCCGGCATCGACAGCGTCGTGCTCGTGGGCGGGTATATGAAGGAGCGCTTTGCGTACCTGCGGGAGAAGTTCGGCGTCACCATTATCGACAACCCCGAATACACCTGCCGCAACAACCACTCGAGCATTTATGCCGCGCGCCACCTGCTCGGCAACTCCTACATCTGCTCGTCGGACAACTACTTCTCGCGCAATCCCTTCGAGTCCTGCGTGGACGATGCCTATTATGCCGCGCTCTATGCCGACGGTCCCACGCCCGAGTGGTGCGTCTATGAGGGGGACGACGGCTATATCGACCGCGTCAGCGTCGGCGGCGAGAACGCGTGGTACATGATGGGGCACGTGTTCTGGTCAGAGCCCTTCAGCCGGAAGTTCGTCGAGATCCTCGAGCGGGAATATGACACGCCGGAGATCCGCGACAAGCTCTGGGAGGCGGTCTACGCCGCGCATCTCGACGAGCTGAAGCTGCGCATCCGCCGCTATGATCAGAGTGACATCTTCGAGTTTGACAGCCTCGACGAGCTGCGCGGCTTTGACGCCAGCTACATCGACGACACCCGCTCGCAGATCATCCGGCAGCTCGCGGCGCGCCTTGGCTGCGGCGAGGCGGCGCTCACCGATTTTCACGCGCGCAAGGCGTGCGGCAGCACGCAGGCGGTCGGCTTCACCTTTCGTTATCAGAACGAGACGTATCAGTACGACTATAAAAATAAAGAAATGGAGAAGATCAATGGCTAAAGAAATTGTGCAGGCAGATCTCGGCCGGATCCGGGCGCTGCTCGACGAGGTGCTCGGGCACTCCGATTACAGCGACGTGCAGAGAATGGGCGGCCTCACCAACCGCACCTACTGCGTGACGTTTGCCGACGGCAGCCGCATCATGGTGCGCATCCCAGGCGAGGGCACGGAGGAGCTCATCGACCGCGCCGACGAGAAGGTGAGCACGGAGCTCGCCTGCCGCCTCGGCATCGACGCTAAGCTCTACTTCTTCGGTGACGACGGCGAAAAGGTGTCGCAGTTCGTGCCGAACGCCGTCACCATGTCGGCCGAGACGATGCGCGGCGACAAGCGCATCCGTCAGGCGGCGCAGCTGCTCAAGACGCTGCACGGCAGCGGCGTCGACACCGGCGTCCCCTTCGAAGTGTTCGACATGGCCGCGGGCTATGAGAAGATCATCGAGGAAAACAGCGTGCCCATGTTCGGCGATTATGCGCAGGTCAAGGCGGCGGTCATGGCCGTCAAGGCGCAGGTCGACAGCGTCTGCGACATCCAAAACGTCCCCTGCCACAACGACCCCCTGTGCGAAAACTGGGTGCTCTCGGCCGACGACGACCGGCTCTATCTCATCGACTGGGAATACGCCGGCATGAACGACGGCATCTGGGACCTCGCCGACGTGTCGATCGAGGGCGTGTTCACGCCGGAAAACGACGAGCTGCTGCTCACCGAATATCTCGGCAGCAAGCCCGACCAGAACGAATACAAGCATTTCCTTGCCAACAAGATCTACGTCGACTACCTCTGGACGCTCTGGGCAAAGACCCGCGTGCCGTATGACGGCCAGCCCATGGAAGACTGGGCGGTGGAGCGCTATGCCCGTCTGAAGGACAACCTCCGCCTCTTTGCCGAGGCCTGAGCGCAGCAAGCGCAGAAAGGAGCAAAAGCTATGTTTTATGGTATTGCAGCGGGCGCGACCTGGGCGGTGGAGACCATCATCCTCGGCATCGCGCTGTCGATGGCGCCGTTTGTCTCGACCGAGCAGGCGATCTTCCTCGCGCCGTTTGTGAGCACCTTCATCCACGACGCGTTTTCCGCGCTCTGGGCGACGCTGTATAACGGCGTGCGCGGCAACCTCAAAAATGTCTATAAGGCCGCCTTCAAGACCAAGAGCGGCAAGTTCGTCATGCTCGCCGCCGTCATCGGCGGGCCGATCGGCATGACGGGCTACGTGCTCGCCATCAACTACATGGGCGCGTCCATCGGCGCGGTCGCCAGCGCGGTCTTTCCCGCGATCGGCGCGATCCTCGCCTATTTCTTCCTCAAGGAAAAAATGCAGTGGTACCGCTGGATCTTCCTGCTGGCGACGCTGCTGGGCGTCTACGGTCTGAGCTACTCGCCGGAGCTGAACATCACCGATTTCTGGCTCGGCATCGCCGGCGCGATGATGTGCGCCTTCGGCTGGGGCATCGAGGCGGTCATCCTCGCCAAGTGCATGCAGGACCCCGACGTGAAGGACGAGTATGCCCTGCAGATCCGCCAGACCACCTCCGCGCTGGTCTACGGCATCGTGCTGCTGCCCCTGCTGCACGGCTGGGGCTTCACGGTGAGCCTGTTCACCTCCGGCACCGGCTGGCTGCTGCCCGTCATCGCGATCGCGGCCTTTTTTGCCACGCTGTCCTACCTGTGCTACTACCGCGCGATCGCCGCGATCGGCGCGTCGAAGTCCATGGCGCTCAACGTCACCTATGCCGCCTGGGCGATCTTCTTCACGGCGGTGTTCCTCGGCGACACGAGTGTGCTCACGCCGACGACGATCATCTGCGCGCTCATCGTCATCGTCTGCGGCATTCTGACCGCGGCCGACGGCAAGGACCTCTTTTCCAAAAGTAAAGCGTAACAGTGAATTGTCAAAAAGCCTTCGCAGCGCTTCCTTGATACACTGCAATGTGCCGCTCAGATTGCTGAGCGGCACAATTTTTATTCCCCGCCCTGTTAAGGGCTTGACATTCTTCGCTTTTCGCAGTACACTGCATCTGTCAGCGAAACTGACAAAACGCAGAGGAGGCGAACGCACTTGCCGCACGAGGAGCAGAGAGAAAAGAATATCCGTCTGGTCACGGAGGTCGCGCTGGACTGCTTTCTGGCCAACGGGATCGAAAAGACCAAGGTCGCAGACATCGCGCTGCGCTCCGGGCTCACCGAGCGGTCGGTCTTTCGCTATTTTGAGACCAAGGCCGATCTGGTCCTGGCCGCGTCCCTGCTCTACTGGAACCGCATCCTCGAGCGCATCGACCGGATGTCCCACGCGGCGTCCGGCGGCGGCACGACCGGCCTGCAGGACGCGGAAAACGTCCTCATCTGCTATTCTCAGCTCTATCACCTCGACCCGAACGGGATGCGCTTCACGCTCGACGCGGAGCTGACGCTGCACACCGCGGGCAGGCTCCACGAGATCAAAAACCAGCCGCCCGAACCGTTTGAGACCTCCGGCGGCCCGATGGCCAAGGCGATCCGCAAGGGGCTCGCCGACGGCTCGATCAGCCCGGAGGTCGACGTGCGGGAGATCTACTACAACTCCTACGACGCGATCCTCGGCATCATGCAGCGCCTGTCCATCGGCGGCTCGCCGAGCGCGGGCGCGCTCGATTACGACAGCCGGATGCGCCACCTGAGCCGGATGTTCGCGCGCGCGCTCAGCGGCAAATAACCACATACACAGCAGATCCCGAGCCATCGGGATTTGTGTATACCCACTTGTGTCAGTATGGCTGACACAAGTGGAGAAGGAAGATAGAAATCCAAAGAAAGAAGGGCCGCAATGAAGGAACTGAAGCATTTGATGTATTTTGAGCGCCTGCTGGACGATGCACACAACGAGCTCGTCCGTCAGGCCGAAGCGGAAGGGGATCTGGCGATCGGCTATACCTGCTTTCACGCGCCGGAGGTGCTGCTGAATCTGGGCAGCTGCTTCTCGGTGCGTCTGCGCGCGCCGCACACCACGTCCATGGAGCTGGCTACCTACTACATGGCCAACAACAGCTGCGAGTTTTCCCGCGCCATCCTCGAGCGCGCGCTCGAGGGCAACTACAGCTTCCTGCACGCCATGGCGGGCGTCGACGTGTGCGAGGCCAACAACCGCGCCATCGAGAACATGGAGATCATGCACGCGCAGGGTGCGGACAAGGACAAATTCTTCTACTGCAACCTCGACATCCCGTATTCCGATGACGAAGACTGCGTCGAGCACATCTGCGAGCAGGTCTCGCGCAAGATCCTCAAGCCCATGCGCGAAAACTACGGCGTCGACACCTCGGACGCCGCCATCCGCGCCGCGGTCAGCGAGCACAACGAGGTCTGCCGCATCCTCACCGAGATCGGCGAGACGCGCAAGCTCGACAACCCGCCCATCACGGGCTATGAATACGCCGTGCTGGTGCTCGTGAGCTACGTCTGCCCGAAGCGGCTGATCCTGCCGCTGCTGCGCGAGACGCTCGCCGAGGTAAAGACGCGCGAGGTCGATGCGCAGAAAAACTACCGTGTGCGCGTCGCCGTCGTCGGCTCTGAGATCGACGACCCGGATCTGATCCGGCTCATCGAGAGCTGCGGCGCGCTGGTGGTCGCCGACCGCTACTGCTACGGCAGCTTCCCCGGCCGTCAGGAGATCGTGCTCACGGACGGCGAGGATGCGCTCACGCAGGTGTGCCGCTGGTATCTGCAGCACACCGAGTGCCCGCGCCAGAGCGCGCTGCACCGCGTCCAGTACCGCAACGACCACGTCGCCCAGCTCGTGCACGACTTCAAAGCCGACGGCGCGATCTACGAGCAGATGAAGTTCTGCACCTACTGGTCGTATGAGCGCGTGATCGCAAACCAGGTCATGCCGCGTGATTACGGCATCCACATCCTCTCCATCGACCGCCCCTACATCGCGGGGCAGAGCGGTCAGCTGCGCACGCGCGTGCAGGCCTTCGTGGAGAGCCTGGAAATGAAGCAGCTGCGTGCAGCGCAAAAGGAGGACAACTGACATGGCCTATAACCCCAAAACCGGCAAGGGCCTCGGCCGCTTCTATTCCGCCGAGCACCGCGCCTTCCGCGCCCGCGAATGGCGCGGGGTCCGGGACACCTTTTATGATTTCTTCCGCTGGCTCTATCTCTACGGCTTCATGGCCGCAAAGCTCGGCTGCCACCCGATCCTGATGGTCAAGGCCATGCTGCGCTACCGCTGGATGGTATCCTACCTCACCGCGTCGCACATGGTCGACCGCCACACCATGGGTCTGCGCGGCAAGGAGCTGCGCTATGCACACAACCAGTTTTTCTCCGTGCTGCACAACTCCGTCCTCGGCGTGCGCGACATCATCGTGCGCGATAAAAACCTGCGCCCCAACAGCAAGCGCGCGGCAAAGCTGCGCGAGAACACCGTCATGTTCGACGAGATGACCCCGCACCTGATCATGATGGGCTTCCCCACCGTGAAGTGGATCGACATCGCCATGTTCGCCGTCGGTCTGCCGTCGGAGGTCGACCAGAACGCCAGTATGTTCTACATTGACGCCATGGAGCACCTCGGTCTGCCGGCGGACGTCTGCCCCGAGCCCGCCGCCGAGTGCGGCGTCGCCGTGGTGGACGACTATCCGCGCGTCGGCAAGTGCTACTTCACCGGCACGATGCCGTGCGACGGCGCGATCTCGCAGACGAACATCCTCACGCGGCACTTCAAGGATCTGCCCTCGTTCCAGATCACGCCGCCGCAGCGTGTCAACGAGCCGGAGGTGCAGACCTACGCGGTCAAGAACCTCAAGAAGGGCATCGAATTTCTCGAGCAGCAGTTCGGCGTCAAGTGGGACTGGGATGCCTTCTGGAAAGGCGCCGAGATGTACAACGACACCTCGCGCTGCATGGTCGAAAAGTGGGACGTCAACTGCACCGACCACCCGCAGGTCTGCGGCGCGGCGCTGGCGCTGCAGCGCGAATATGAGTTCCAGGCGGCGGCGTGCATGGACAAGTTCATGCACAAGACGGACCTGCGCGTCACGAAGATGATGCTCAAGGGCTACGAGCAGGACAAGGCGACCAACGCGCCCCAGCCGAAATACCGCTGCCTCGTCTGGGCGTGCCCCGCACACTACTATACCAACTTCACCTACTGGACGCAGCACTGCTGGGGCGTCACCTGCGTCAACGACATGGAGGCCATGCTCAGCTACCTGCCCATCACCATCGGCGACAAGGAGCAGGCGCTGGCCGATCTCGCACGCTGCTACGAGAAGATGATGATGCGCTCGCACACCAACGGCGGCTATGTCAACCTGCTCGACGAGTGCTGGAAGATGTGCGAGAAGTTCCACACGAATATCGTCATCATGTACGACCACGTGTCGTGCAAGAACGTCGGCGGTCTGCACGGCCTGTTCGAGGATCAGGCGCGCGAGCGCGGCATCCACCTCATCTGGATCCCGCACGACGTCATGGACCCGCGCACGGTCTCGCGCCGCGAGATGCGCGAGGCGTTCAGCCAGTACATGGTCACGGTGCTCAACGAGAAGCCGCTTGACCCCACTCTGTTGGATTACGAAGACGCACTCAGCTGGTAAGGAGGAACAAACATGGCTTGGTATTGGATCGTGCTCATCGTGCTCGCCGCGCTCTTTGGTCTGCTGTTTCTGGCATACATGACCAACGCGGACATGAAGCTCATCGAAAAGATCTACAACGCGCTCATCGCATACCACGACGCCAAGGACGTCGAGGAGCAGATCTGACGCGCACAGCGGGGGACAGCCCCCGGGAATACAACGAGCCGGGGCGGTCTATGACCGCCCCGGTGTGATTTTGCCGGAAAACCTGTCGGCCTGCCGCGCGCGGTTGCAGGCCGAGAAATATTTTCTTCGCCGCACGTGGCGTCGGAGAAATGGATGGGATTTTCTTTCGCCGCGGACATGGTGGTAAACGTGTTGCCATTTAATCCACGCGCCCCTTGCGGGGCGCGACCATCCAGCACGGCGATCTTGCCGGGTACGCGGCCATTTCAATCCACGCGCCCCCTGCGGGGCGCGACTGGAGCATCTTGCCAAGCAGGCCGCCCACAAGAGTATTTCAATCCACGCGCCCCTTGCGGGGCGCGACCAGGACGGCAAGGTCCGCATCGACAAGGGCTTCATATTACAATCCACGCGCCCCTTGCGGGGCGCGACTGCCGGACGACAAGGACACGTGTGTGGTGATGGAATTTCAATCCACGCACCCCTTGCGGGGTGCGACCAGCGAATCTGGCGCGAGGTCGAGGCGCTGAGTGAATTTCAATCCACGCACCCCTTGCGGGGTGCGACGGCGGGCAATGGGCGCCACACCAGTCATGGGGTCTATTTCAATCCACGCACCCCTTGCGGGGTGCGACCAAGCTCACCACCCTCATATTCCCACATCAGGCGCTATTTCAATCCACGCACCCCTTGCGGGGTGCGACAACCGACGAGCTGCGCCACATGATGCTGCTACACGCGATTTCAATCCACGCACCCCTTGCGGGGTGCGACTCGTGATCCCCGAGCGGGACACGGCTGGGACGATCATTTCAATCCACGCACCCCTTGCGGGGTGCGACGACGAGCTTGTTGGTGTACGCCTTGGTCGCCTCCTTATTTCAATCCACGCACCCCTTGCGGGGTGCGACACGGCTGGACGGAGGTGTAAAGGATGGATATCATCATTTCAATCCACGCACCCCTTGCGGGGTGCGACGATGATAGCCGGTCAGGCCGGCCCCCATAAGTTTTATTTCAATCCACGCACCCCTTGCGGGGTGCGACAGCAAAAGCGCACAAAAAAATGCGGCACTTTTGCGCAAAAGGTATAAATACAAGTTCTTTGTGTGCAAAAAATGCACATCCGGCGACTTGACGGGCGCATATTCTTCAAAAAATACGCTCTATTCAGGTGCGAACTGCCCGGAAAATCCGTGCGCGCTTTCGGTTCGCACTCATAGGATCAGCGGCCCCTCCACATCAAATCCGGGCTTGATGCCGAAGTGTTCGATTTTGGAGCGGTACTTTTCTCCGAGATAGTAAAAACGCAGACTGTCCTTTTCCGGATCCATGATCTTACACAGCGTGTGCTGCAGCTGTATGCACTGTGTGGCGTCCAAGAGGCACTCAAAGACAGAGTTTTGCACGCGCTGTCCGTAGTTTACGCACTGCCGGGCGATCTGGCGCAGACGGCGGCGGCCGCCGGCATCTTCCGTGTTTACATCATAGGTGATCACTACCAGCATTGTCAAACCTCATTTCCACAAAAACGGCGGATAGGCGTCTAAGTCACCGCGCAGGTAGCGCGCCAGCAGCATTGCCTGTGTATAGGGCACAAGTCCCCATACTATTTTTTCCTTCAGGAAAGGATGCGTGAGCGGCTCTTGCTTGCGCTTTTGCCACGCCGCCAAAAAAGCGCGGCGGGCATCGTCTGTGAGGTAATAAGCGCCGTTTTCTTTTTGTGCAAAGTCTTTGCGCGTGATGGCACCGAGGTTGATCTGCGAGAGCACAAAACGGTCAGCCAACGGTGCGCGCAGCTCCTCCAGCAGATCCAATGCGAGCGAGGCTCGTCCGGGACGCAGCGTGTGCAGAAAACCGACAGCCGGATCGAGACCGACAGATTCCAGCGCACCGGCGATCTCGTTGCCGAGCAAGGTGTAAGCAAACGACAGCATGGCATTGACCGGGTCGAGCGGTGGACGGCGGCTGCGGCCGGAGAAAGGAAAGTCTGGCGCGTTGCGCAGAATCAGCTGCGGGAAAACGGAAAAGTAGGCCTTGGCCGCGCTGCCTTCAATGCCGCGCAGCATGTCGTGATCGGTGGCTTCGGGCAGCAGCCGCAGGGAGGATTTGATCTGGTCGATACCGGCGCCGACGGCGGGCAGATCCAGCCGCTGCGGATGGTCACGGCGAAAATGCTCCAACAACCATCGGCTGTTATAGAGCTTGCCGGTCAGGAGCATTTTTGCGATCGGCAGGGCGCGTTTGCGGTCATCGGCGGTGCGATATTGTTCGGTCCGCAGCAGGACATTGCCCTGCACAGGACCGGAAACGCGGGCGAGAAAGCGGCCGTGGCGGCTCAAAAAGCACAGGCCGATGTTTCGCTCGGTGCAGGCACGCATGAGGGCGGGACTGACGCCGCGATAGCCGAAGGAGACAATGGCCTCCAGATTGTGCAGCGGCACGCGCCCGAGCACATCGTCGTCATTGCGCACGACAACGGTTTCCCCGTCGAGTGACAGATATGCCTCCGGCGTGGTAACGTAGAGCGTGTTTTGCAGTCGTTTCATGTTGCGTCCTCCAATGCACGCCGAACGTATTCTGCAGCTGAGCCGTGCCCGCTCAGTCCGGGCAGGCACAGCTCCGCCATAGAGCAGCTTTTGCAGGCACGCGTCATTTTGGTGTGCGGCGTGTATCCGCGCGCGAGCAGCGCGTGCATCTCTTCCAGTGCACTGCGAACGCGCTGCCGGAGTTCCGGCGTAAGGGGGATCTGAGCCCGGCGGCGCAGCTCGGCGTAGTAGACCGAACCCTCTGGGATCTCGGTCACGAACATCTCCTCCAGGCACATGGCCTGCGCACATAGCTGCAGTTCATCCGCGCCGCGCGCGTCCGGCTTCCCGTGCTTATATTCGACCGGGTACAGCCGCCAGCGCCCTGTCCGCCCGTGGATGGGCACGCCGTTCGGATCGCGGTGAAGCTCGACCATGTCGCACTCGCCGGTGATATGCAGCGCCTCGGAGCGAACGGGCATCGCACGAGAGAGCAGGACGCTGCCGCGCAGCTGCGTAAAATTCGGGTCGTGAACGCGCTCGTGCAGGTAATGCCCTTCCTGCGTGAGCGCGTTTTCGCACCAGAGCTGCTCGATGTGGATCAGTGCCCAGCGCCGTCGGCAGAAGGCAAAGTGCTTGAGCCCGGAGATCATGAGATCGTCCGTCGGTTTATTCTCCATCGATGAGGGTGTACTTCAGCCCGGGGATGGCGGTCTCATCCACGCTGACCTGTGGGAGCGCGGTGCCGTCCGTGGTCACGCGCAGCGAGCGGTGGACTTTGGCTGCGGAGTACTGACCGACGGGGCAGTTATGCTCCCACCAGACGAGTTTCACGACTTCCATGCTGCCGTCCGGACGGGCGGAGGTGGCGTCGTTGCGGAAGAGGGTGCGCAGCGCCTCTTTGAGCGCCTCGGCATCTTCGGCACTGAAGCCGGTCTTTTCGGCGGGCTGTACGTTGATCGACCCGTAGGTGACGTAAACGCCGAAATCCACGCGGTGCTTCATGCCCATGGTGTCGGAGGCTTTCTTGTCAGGGTCGGCCTCCGTCTCCAGATTGACGGACTTGGTGATCTGGGTGCTCGTGATGTTCACGCTGTCGAGGCTGAACGCAGGCTGGATGCTCACCGGACCGCGGATACCGATGGAGATCGCGTCGCTGCCCTCGTCCGCCTCATCCTTTTTTCCGGATTTGAATGCGAACACCTGGCCGAACGCGCGCACATCGAGCCACTGCTCGCAGGCGATGCGTGCATAGTCCTCGCGCGTGACGAGCGGGGCGTCGCCGGCCTTTTTGCCCTTCGCCTTCTTTTGCGCGTTGATGGCGGCGAGGCATTCTTTCAATGCCGGACAGCCGTCGGCGCGATCCTTGAGCGAACGGTAGCTGTCGCCGGGGGCGCGGCGGTCGTCCGACTGAACGAACACGGAATATCCGTCGTCGATCCAGCGGTTGCGCACTTTGCGCTTGAGGCTGACGTCGGACATTTCGCCGTGGCCGGAAAACGTTGTGCGCGGGCGGTTGCCATCGAGCGGGTCGCCGTTCGGATTGGCGTTGCGGACGGTGAAAACGAGTGCGTAATCGATTTTATTCTTCAGAGCAGACATGGAGTTATCCTTCCTTTCCGTCGCTGGTGCGACCGTGTGTTTTCGGTTCGTAGATATAGAATGCATACAGGTACCCGGCGCCGAGCGGGTCGCCGGTCTGCCAGCCGTTGGCGTCCACGCAGGTGTGCAGCGCCTGATATTCCGCTGCGATCCACCGCGGGAAGCCGAGCTTTTTCCGGTACGGATATGCACGCGCTTCCAAGTAGGCACAGACTTCGTCCGGACGCTGTGCGGCGCGGGTCAGAAAGCGCATGGCATTGCTGGGACGGTTTTGTGTGTCCGGCTTTTCGCGGTCAAGCACCCAGCGCTCGATGTGGTTTTCCAGTGCCAGCAGCGCGCCGAAGGCGTCATCGCGGCAATTTACGGCAAATTCTCTGTGCACAGGCTTCCATGCGGCTGTTTCCAGACCGTCGCGCGTCATGAGCGCACAGCGCATACACAGATATCCATGCAGGAAGCCGCTGCCGAGCGGCGCCTGTGCCAACCGCTGCGCGGGGTCGAACCCCTGCTCGATCCGCCGCAGCAGCCGCTGTACGTAGTCTGCCGTGTCAACGCCGGAGCGTTCCAGATACGGAATGATCCGATCGTGCACGCGGCACCATGTTTCCGCAGGGGACGCGGCAAATGCCGCAGTCAGCTGCATGGCGTTTGTGCGGCCGTCCCGGTCGCTGACGATCTTGCCGGCGGCCAGCCGGCGCTCGGCGTTCCATTCGCAGTCGTCGGCTACAGCCAGCAGACAGCCGAACAGCGCGTCGCGCGTGGTGGGCGGTGCATAAGGGTGCGGATCTGGCTGCTGCTGCCGCTTGGCGGCGGGCAGGTACAGCTCGCGCAGCTGCGCGCTGAACCCGGCCAGAAACAGGTCGGACAGCGGCCGCGCGCTCAGTCGGTCATCTTCGCGAAACTGCTGCTCGATCTGTCCGAGCAGTCGCTGATAGTCGCACGCTTTGTACCTGCTTTTTCCAAGTTGCTTCAAATACGGCAGGAGCTGCAGGTAGAGCTGCTGCCATGTTTCATCCGGCCGCTGGACGAAGCGTGCCATGCAGCGCACGGCGCAGGTCTGCGCGCTGCGGTCGTCGCGGGCTGCGCACTCGAGAGCGTGGGCGACGGCAAACAACCGGCCGTAGAGATAGTCGCGCACGCAGCAGGCGGGGTCGAGCACGTGGCTGATCTCGGGCAGGGCACGGTCGATGCGGTGCTTGCGCGCAAGGGCGCACGCCGTGGCGACGCACTGCATCCAGGCAAACGGTTTCCACCGTCCGCTGTTGTCCGTAAAGCGCAGCGGCTGGACGGCGCGGTGAAATGCCTGCTCCGGGAAGCTGCGCGGCAATGCCCGGCCGCCGGTCGTGCAGCCGATGAGCAGCAGCTGGTTTTCGCGCATGAGCTTGGTCACGGCTTTGTCGCATTTGAAGTCTTTGCGAGCCGTCTGTACGGCGTCGTGCCCCATGACGGCTTCGCAGATCTCTCTCCATTCGGGCGGACGCACCTCGCGCTGTGTGCCGGGCATCTCCCAGCGGCAGGCCCGATCCCACGCATCCATCCGCGCCTGATACACGTTGCCGGGGATCTCCTGATAATAAATGATCGACATCCGGCCGTCTGTTGCTGCCTCCATGCCGAGGATCACGACCTGCTCCATACGCTGCAGCGCTTCTTCCGTCAAGGCATCGGGGTCGGCGTAGTTGTGCAGGCGTGTATAATTGCTCAGCACGGCGTCACGCAGCGCTTTCGCGTAGCCCTCGAACGTGTCCGGCAAGGGCTTCTCTTTGTCCGGATCCGCTTCATCCGGAAAGAGTGCATTGGTGTCCAGTACGGGGGCTGCCGTATTCCAGCAGACGACGCTCATGCCGTAGCGCGAGAAACCCTGATGGCTGAGCAGCCAGCGCAGTGCGTTGTGCGCTTTGGCGGACGCATAGACGCTGACGGTCGCGGCGCTGCGCTCCTCCGTGAAGCGGCCGCGGTATTGAAACGGAAAGCCGACGTCCTTGGCGGAGATGAGCTTTGCGTTGCCGCTGAGCTTCGGGTGGCTTTGCATGACAGGCAGCCATGTACCGGTAGCATAACAGAGCGCGCGCTGCCCGCCCGATGCCGCCAGACGGCGTGTCCAGCTCTCGCGCACGTCGGTGCGCATCCAGAGGCGGTTTTCTTCCGAGGCGCTCTGAATGCTGAAGCAGGCGATGGCCTTGGCGTCAGTTCCCTTCGCGTCGCGCGCGTTCTCGTCCTTGTGATATTTGAGCTTGAGCCCGGGGACGCCCAAAAGGTCTGCGTACAGCGTGCGCTGCGCAAGATAATCGTGCAGCACGCGCAGACAGACCGGGGCGTCCGGCTCTGCGCACCAGTCGGCAAGCTGCTGCAGGTAGTTTTCAAAGCGTGGATTTTCCACGCCGTCCTCACACAGCAGATATTTGAGCTGATCCGCCAGCGGGAAGGGTGTGCCGTTTTCTCCGGTGCGGCCCTCGGCGGCGGGGGTGCTCGGGATCGGGCAGAGCTGCTCTTCGTCAGGGATCACCTGCGCAGTGACAAACTCCCCCTGCGGCGAGAGAATGATGTTGTATTTGATCGGCTTGCGCAGAAAGCCGACCGGAAGCAGTGCGCCGTCTCCGTCGGCGGCTGTGGTTTCGATGACGTTGTCATAGACATCGCATAGCTTTTGTATCCAACTCATAGCGCTTCGTCACCGCCTTCCGGTGCGGATGTGTCCAGCGGCGTGAAGTTTCCGTATTTGCCGCCGAATTTTTTGGGCAGCATCGGCCGGACCGTCCGGTACATCTCCGGATCGCAGTCCTCCGGCGTGGGAAAGCAGATCTCTCCGTTGACCATTTTCGCGTGCCACAGGCGCACACCCAGCTCATTCCGTCCGGTCTCGTCCGGATAGGCAAAGCTGTGGTAGAGAATGCCGAGGTCGATCTCACCGCGATCCTGATAGTAGCTCTTGGCTTGGCCGTACACGCACGGCTCGACGTAGCCCTGACACTCACGCGTGCCGAGGAAGATGTCACGCCGGCCGCCTTTTTCCACCATGCGGCGTGCAATGTTGTGGTGCTTGTTCTCGTTTTGCCCGTCGGCGATCAGATCCGGCTCTGTGCGGTACGGATTGGGGATGAAGTGCGCCCGTACCTCATAGTCTACATCGGCCAGATACGTATACACGGACAGGGTGTTGCCCGGTGTGTCGTAGCTGATGGGACGGATGCTCTTGCTTTCCGTGCGGATGGGATTGACAACGCGCACGGAGTCGATGATCCAGAGGATCGACGGCTTCCAATAGATCGACTCCGTGATGCCCTTCAGGCTTTGATATGAGGGGATCAGGGTCGACATTTTCTCGCCGCCCATGCGGGTGATCGGGTCGGAGAACAGGGCATACCGCCCCCAGACCCGATAGGTAATGCTGTTGCGGATGTTCAGAATGCTCACCTTCTTTGATGTTTTATCTGGAATGTTCTGTGCTTGCGCGATGCTGCGGGATGTGCTATGATGCCCCTGTCGCCGCGTGGCGTGGATTGAAATAGGAACAAGGGGCTTGTGCAGCTGCATAAGCAGAGAGCAGGGACGCATTCGGCGTCCCTGCTCTTACTTGCGCCGAAATTTTGCTCAGGAAAAAGGGAACAATTTCGTCTACGCTTTTAGGATAGCATTACAGGAATAGATTGTCAAGTTCTTTTTGCTCCGGCTGCACGCCGCCCTGCGCATCGTAGAAGCCGGGCGCGAGTGCGAGTGCGCCGGTCTCACCGACTGCGTAGAGCGCGCCGGCGTCCCGCAGACGGCGAAACATATTATCATAGAGTGCGACACTGTAGCTCTGTGCCTTGCGCAGCAGCCGGATCTGCTCCGGCATGGAGACCTGACTGCACAGCGCGGAGATCAGCGTCTCCCCGTCGCCGAACGGGACGAGCACAGGTGTAGTCGCCTGCGGGATGACGGCGAAGGCGCGATTGGCCGTCCGGAAGCTCTGACGCAATACGAGCGGCTGTGCCGCGCGGAGACCCTTTGCGGCGGTTGCGTATTTTCTGTTTTGTGCCAGCATCTCCGCCAGCGAAGTGCCGCGGTAAGGGCCGTCCTTGCAGCGGTCGGTATAGTCGCGCTCTCGGCAAAAGTAATCCGCTACAGCTTCCGGCGTGCTCAGGTACGCCGGGCTTTTTCCGGTAAGCAGGCTGCGCGTGATGTTGCCGCCGTTTTGAATGTCCGGTAAAAACGAGAGTTTTTCCTCATACAGGTCCCAGATGTATACGACACCCTGCGGGTATTCCATGCTGCGGTTGGCGCGGCCGGCGGCCTGTACGATGCTGGGCAGACCTGTCAGGCTGCGCACGACGACCGGGAAACTCACGTTGATGCCGGCCTCAATGAGCGCTGTGGACACGCACAGCACGCGCCGTTGCATCTGCAGCCAGATCTTGATCCAGCGAATGAGCGCCTGCCGGTGCGCGGGGCAGAGCAATGTGCTCATGTGCACGCAGAGGATCTCATCCGGCGCACTGTTTTGTGCGCGGCTGCGGATCTGCTCGTCTGACAGCGTCGTGTCGACCGCAGCGAGCGTGCAGCCTTGCTCGCGGAGCAGCTGTGTTGCCTCGCTGTAGATCTCCCATGCGGCCGCTTTGGTGTTGACGATGGTCAGCACGGATTGCTGTGCGAGCATCCGGGCGATGTCTGCGGCGGCATCGCGGTTTGCCCGCGGCGTCAGCTGCGGCAGGTAGTCAACGCGCCGGAGCTGATCATACAGGCCGGAGACATCCGGCATCAGCTCGCGTGGTGTGCGCGGGAGATCCATCTGCGGCTGTGTGGCGGTGCAGAGCACGACCGTACAGCCGCAGCAGGCAGACAAAAACGTGATCGCACGCTCAAACAGCGTTTTGCAGTGCTTGGGCAGTGACTGGATCTCATCAAAGATCAACACGGCATTCGTCAATGCATGCATGCGCCGTGTGTCCGTGTTCGGCGCTGCATAGCAGGCATTGAGAAACTGCACCAGACTGGTGAGGATGATGTCGCTGTCCCAGCGCTCGGTCAGCTGCCGGTAGGCCAGCTGCTCTTCCTCTGATGCCAGGACGACGTTGGCGTGGTGCTCAAGGATCGAGGGGTAATTATTCAAAGCGGCGCGGATGTCCGCCGCGTTCTGGTCGAGGATCGTGTTGTAGGGAATGATATAGAAAATGCGCCGTTGGCCGTGCTCTGCGGCATGGCGCAGAGCGTAGCGCAGACTGGCGTATGTTTTGCCGCCGCCGGTCGGCACGGAGAGTGTGACGATGCCGGGTGCGGCTGATGCCTCCGCCAGACAGGTATCCGAAATCTCGGCGCGGATGCGGTTGATGCCGCTCTTGCCGTTCAGATGTGTGCGGCGGAAAGCTTCAAATGTGGAAAACAGCGCATTCCAATCCGGTGCAGAAGGTGCGGCAAACGGATCCTGTCCGTAGTTGAAGCACGCGGAATCCCACCGGTCGGCATCCACAAGAATGCTCAGCAGCAGCCGTGTGAGCAGGCCGAGCATAGAAAAACGCAGGTCATTTCCCGGCTGCGTCTGGATGCGCGCAGCGAGAAAAGCTTGGATCTCGGCGTTGGCGGCGTCAAACATGGCGTCAAGCTCTGCCGCGGAGGCGATGTGCTCCAGAAACCAGCTCGTGGCCTCTTCGTAATGCAGCGGCGCACGCTCTGCCTGCATCGCCTTGAGAAACGGCGTGTCACCTTCATTCAGGCAGTCGCTCAAAGCTGCGTGGTGGCCGAGAATGCACATGGCAATGATCTGCGCCGTCAGCCGCTGCCCGTCAGGCGTTCCGGTCGGAGCGAACCAGCGCCGGTAGGCAAAAATTGCGCCTGTGGGCGCGTGATTGTGCGGGGAGACGGCCGCGTCATCGCAGGCGAGTAGGTAGGCGCGAAATGCCTGTGTTGCTTTGCCCATGTCGTGCAGCAGCCCGATGAGTCGCGCGGTCGCCTCCAACCCGAGCTGCCGGGCGCCCTGTGCACAAAGCGCACATACATTGCGGCAGTGCGCGCTCAGCGATTGCGTTTGTTGATCCGATTTGCGAATGTGTGCGATCATGGCATACATCTCCCAGGCGAAAAATGTAATTATAAGACAATGATACCATTCTGCTCCGTGCGGCGCAAGCGGTATTTTCGCGAAACTGCGTACGAGGCGCTTGTCATTTCGCGGCTGCGCGTACAAGGCGGCGGAAAATGGCGCGTATGCACCCTTGCGCGGCACGGCCTGCATAGATTACCGGAATTTGCAGAAAATAGGGTTGCCGAAACGCAAAACAGAGCAAAGGAGTTTTCAGAATATGAAGGCAACCGGAATCGTGCGCCGGATCGACGACCTCGGCCGCGTGGTCATCCCCAAGGAGATCCGCCGCACCATGCGCATCCGCGAGGGCGACCCGTTGGAGATAACATTGGCACCGTGGGAGAGGTTCTGCGCAGCGATGGATGATTTGGCCAAACGGAATGGGTGGAAGTAGTACATAACGACGAAATAAAAGCGAAAGCGGCGATCGCCGGTATCCGAGATGGATGAATCATGTAGTAAATGAATCGCCCGAATCCATTGCACTGCAATGGATTCGGGCGATTTTCTCTGTGCCAATAAGGTTAGTAAGGGTAATTGTTATACGCACCTTTGCACTACTTAAGTGTCACTGGTACGGCATTTAGCCTGTTTTTTGAATCAATGATCGATTTATAAATATCTTTGATTCCAGCTTCTCTTGCCATGCTGACAACAAGATTTTCTTCCTTTACTCCCATTCTTAAACCCAGGATAATTCCGCTTGGAATCCATTCCATCATAACTGGCGGCTTCATTGGGCAAGCAGTTATCATACGCCATTCTTCATCGTATTCATGGCATTTCCTCTTGATCAGCGTTGTTCTTTCTCTTTCCCATGTACCATTCCCCACGCTATCATACAGATATTTGGGAATTGTCGTATCAGAAATTTCGCCGATCTTGTTCAGCATTACAAGTTTTGCGAAATTAGTAGCATTATACGGAGCGTTCGAATAGTAGATGGGATATAACGGTGTGCCGAAATTTTTGGTTCCACAGTTTTGACATTTTTCCTGTTTCCCGCATAAATAGTTTTCTTTCTTTTCAAGATCATAAATCTGAACAAAGCCTCTGTGTTGGTCTGCGTATTTTAGCCAGAGAACCTCATTAAAACCATTCTCGGAAAAGCAAATCGACCAAGTGCCTTTCTTTATCTCATCTCGCAATGCAAGCGCAGAACTAAGAAAATTTTCGACGAGTCCATTTGAAAGCATCTTTGTCACATTGTCAGCTGTAAAAAAGGCCTTCTGCTCTTCAGTCAGCATGCCGCCAAGAATGTCCTTGACACCTTCTGTGACTGCTTCTGTGCTTTCACGAGTTTGAAATGCCGTCAGAAATTCTTGGTGAATAGAGTCAATATCAATATGTAAAAATGTATCAAAGGGATCGTCATAATAGTTTGCCGAAGAAAAATAGAGCCTATTTGTACGAAGTGCTTCCAAGCTTTTAAGATTGACAGGACAATAGCGAAATAAAAGTTTCGGAAACCGTATCGCTGCCATCAGTTGTTTTGCATCCTGTGATAGGTCAAGTCCGGGTAATGCGCATAAAGTTTTCCAGAACGCTTCTCGTTCTTGTGCATTCATTCTTTCAGCCCCTTATCTTCCACCGCATTCACGCCGCCAGCGCATTGGCATTGACCCGTTCAATCGCCTGTCGGATGCCTGCCCACACGGACAGATCTGTGAACACTTCCACGATGCTGCCGTAGTCGGTAAACGGTGCTTCTTGCAAAACGGACATATCTTTCATCATGCCGTTATGGACGATGTACTCCACAATCTGATTTACGAAATAAATCTGTCGGCTATCGAGGCTGGCATCATTCAGATACTGAGCAAACGCCTCCTTTGCCGCATTCATATCAAGCCCGACAATTTCCCGCACGAACTCGCCCAGCGGCTTTTGCCCATACTCGGCCTCATAGTCCTGCTTGGTGCCGACTTCACTCCAAAGAATTTTCTCCAGTGCCTGTACATCTTCCGCGGTCAGGGGGACATTGCTTTTGAGCTTGGCAATCACCACATTGTCCATGTGCTGCCGCACGTAGAATTCTGCTTTAGCCTTGTAGTTCTTAAGGTCATCATTTTCCAAATCTGATTCATTCCAGTCTACAGAGAGAATCTCATCATCAAAATTCGTATCATAGTGCACGCTGGTTTGCGGGATATACTTCATAAGGTCTCGCAGATTTTCCCGGATATGCTCAAATTCGTTGATTCCGGCATTCTCTACATAGTCCGTATGCAGAATTTTGTCGATCAATTCGGCTTGTGCCATGATTTCCGGGATGTTCGCCACAGATGCAACAGCGGAAACTTTCTTAAACAGGTCGCTGCGGGCTTTGCCGTATTTCTTTCCGACGAGATAGGCAAGCTCAATGCCGTATATCAGCGCATCGAACCGCAGCGCCTTAGCATCGTCCTCTTCCGGCGTGATGAGCGGTGCCAGCTCCTGCCCCATGAGTAGCGTGTCCTCATAGGTCAGGGCGTTATAGTTATCGGGATTTGCATACAACTCCACATATTTCAGGTGCTGGCGCACTGCAAAGTTCTCCCTGTTCAGCTCCTGCACCTTGCCTACCATATCCTCTACCAACGCCTTGCGGAAGGAAATCAAGTCCGTTGTCTGATACGCCAAGTCTTGCAATTTGAACGCAATTTGGGCCTTCAGATGGAAGATCGCTCCTTGTAAGGCAATCATATTGGCAGTGGGCCGTCCCTTGTTCATGCGAAAGAACTCAAAGTTGCCGCAAAAGTCAAAGATGTAGAACTTGTCCTTGTCCTTGCCGTCCAGCAGCCTCGGGCACAGACGGGTGCCACGCCCGATCATCTGCCAGAACTTCGCCTTGCTCATGACCTTCTTGAAAAACACTAGATTCAGCACCTCCGGCACGTCAATGCCGGTGTCCAGCATATCTACAGAAATGGCAATCTGCGGCAGCTTTTTCGGATCAGAAAACTCATCGATGGCGCTTTGCGCATAGGTCATATAGTTGTCGATGACTTTGGCGAAACCGGGCAAGTGCGGATATTCCTTGTTGAACACCTCAAGGATTTTCTCGGCGTGGATGTGGTTCTTTGCAAAGATGATGGTTTTGCCCAATTTGCTGCCATAGTCGATGGTCAGGCCATTGGTCATCAGCGTATTCAACACCTGCCGGATGGTATCTTCATTGAAAATCCACTCGTTCAGCGCCGACGATGCAATACTCTCCGGAAGTTCACCATTCTCGTCCTCAAAAGTGTCCTCGTAAGCCCGCTTGTCCGCGTCAGAAAGTTCATCGTAGACAATGCCCTGTTCAATGAATTTCAGTTTCGTTTCTACAGACAGGAAATCCACCAGATACCCGTCCTTGACCGCCTGCGCCAGCTCATAGCCATAGGTGGGCACGCCATTTTCCAACTCAAAAATCTCATAGGTATTCTTGTCAATTTCGTCTTTCGGCGTGGCCGTCAGCCCCACCAGCGGGGCATCAAAGTAGTTGAAAATATCCCTGTATTTGTTGTAAACGGAGCGGTGGGCTTCGTCGCAGATGACCAGATCGAAATGCCCGCAGGTGAAGAGCTTGCCCTCCTCGTCCTGTACACTGTCGATGACGTTGTACATGGTCTGATAGGTGGAAAATACGCAGTGCGCTGTGTAGTTATCCTTCTCCTCGCAGAGATTGGTAACGGAGAGATCGGGCAGCAGATTCACAAAGCTGCGCTTGGCCTGCGTTACCAGACTGTTGCGGTCAGCAAGGAAGAGAATATTTTTCACCCAACCATGCTGGAGCAGCACATCGCATAGGGCAATAACTGTTCTCGTTTTTCCGGAGCCGGTGGCCATGACCAGCAGCGCCTTGCGGCGGTTGCGTGCAAAGGCATCGCAGGCAGCTTTGATGGCGCCCTCCTGATAATAACGTCCGGCTATCTTCCGATCCACCATGACATTTTTCAGGCTTGTCCGCATGGTCTGGAGATTGAACAGTTTTTCCAGATCCCGCTTGGAGTAGATAGCGGCACACTTGCGTTCGGGATAGATATTGTCCGTAATGCGGGTCTCAAAGCCATTGGTCAGGAAAATGACCGGGCGGCGGTGATACTTCTTTTCCAGCAGGTCTGCATAGAGCTTTGCCTGCTGGCGTCCCTTGGCCACATCCACGCATGTGCGCTTAGCCTCCACCACTGCCAGCGGGCGGCCATCATCGCCGTAGAGCACATAGTCCGCATAACCCACCTCGGACTTGTTTGGCATACCGGGCAGTTCTACCTCATTCAGCCAGGTCTTCCCCTCTATCCATCCGGCGTCGGTGAGCATGGTGTCGATGTAAAGTTTCCGGGTTTTGTATTCGGACAAATCCAGCGGCTTCGGCACATAGGTCTGCTGCTGCTCAGTTCGGCGGGCGGTGAGCTCTTCCTTCAGCGCAGCATTCTCCGCCATCAGTGAGGCGAGATCCACCTCCGGCACTTCCTGCACCGAAGCGGCGGAAACTTCGCTTTTTTGCGTCAGCAGCGCAGGGTCAAAATGCCCTTCGGTGTAGTTCTCACAGTAGCAATAGGCCACAAAATCCAGAAGGACATAGAGGTTTTCCAGACATAGCGCCGCCTGCTCCTGGGTGATTTTCTTGCCGGTGTGGGCGGCATTGTTTCCCATGCGGCGGATCAGGTCCATCCGCCGCCAAATGTCTGCGCCCACAATGTCTCGGAAGTCCTCGGTATTCATCAGACTGACCAACGTGTCCTGATACGGCATGACCAGTGCTTTATCCACGGAGTACATCCACTTCACGGCGAACTCCATCGCCCTGCGGCAGTTCAAGACGCAGGCAGACGGGTCAATATGTAGAATCCGCTCGGCGGAAACGGCAACGGAGGCAAAGGGCTCGAATTGCGGATCGGCAGCGAAAATGTCAAAGTTGGTCATATGTGACGACCTCATTCCTTTTGCTCTGCAAGTAAATTTTTAAATTGTTCATGTACGAGTCTTTCAAAGGCATCGGTTTTCTTCCAGTAATTGTACCCGTGAATCAGCTGAATGAAGCCGCGATCCCGTAAACGATAGAATACATTTTTCATCGTGTTCTCTGATTTAATTCCGGTGACAGTTCGACCCGTTCCGTTTTTTATAGTATCATGCCCAAGCAAATAGTTTACAATCAATTCTTCTGGCGATGCCAGCTTTTTATGTTTTATAATCACCAAAACAGAGTTATCTTTCTCTTCGATTTTTGGAGTCTTTAACCGAAGCTTTGTCATAGCCTCAAAAGCAGTATTCAGGCCTTCTCCAACATCCTTATTTGGCGCATTAGGAAATTTATTAATCAGCCGAACTAATTTTGGATTTCTTGCCGCCTGTGCCTCCAAGATGTTCATAATTGTCACGTGTCCCGGAAGTTTTCCCGGACTTTCTACCTCGACGCGATTGTCGAAAATTCGGATTTGTATATCGGTCGCAATACTATAGTCTCTATGTAAAACTGCATTAGTAATAATCTCGTGAAGCGTTTCTTCTGGATATTCAATTATCTCAAAACCTTTCCCAAGTTTTCTAATAGACTCGATTATCTCTTTTGTCTTTGAGACTGCATCATATATTTGCCTATAGGCACACCCTTCGACAGTAATAGGTTGATCAGCAAGGGTATCTCTATCTGCATTTTCGGATGTTTTATAACGGAATATTTTGATAGAAGATCGTTTAGGTAAGCAAATCTGTGGTTCATCGGTGAAAAGAAGTTCTCCAGCAACGGTTAGTTTCTCTCCATTTATCAGCCGCTGCTTTCTTAACCATTTATCAGGCTCTACATCGGGAACAATGGTATCTGAAAAGAATTTATATATTCCAGATTCGGTTGCATCTGACACCTCGGATTCACCAACAGGTTCATTTTCAAAAGAAGAAATTCCTTTATCTAATTCTAAGCGTCGAAGTTTCTCCGGAGTATCAACAGGAAGACTTTGGGCGCCTCTCCTTACATAAATCTTTCCGTCCGTTGCTTTAATTATGGATTGTGTTTTGAAAACGGTAAATTTAAGAATGTATGTCATTAAGACCGGATGCTGTAAAAACTCTAAATCATAATAGTTTTCTATAGATGTAAGCGATTCAACAACTTGAATGAGAGAATTGGCATCCTCTATATTTTTAAATCCCTCCCAATGTTTGAGCTTTGTGGTATTTTCTTCCCTGATTCCAATATATACATCTCCGCCGCTTGCATTTGCAAGAGCTGATACTATTTTGCTAAACTGCCTGCCAGAAATATCTTTTGACTTAAAATCGTTAAAATGATTTTCTTCGATGGAAAAGAGCTGCGCCAACTGACCCTCAGAGATTTTTCCTTTATTGTAACTCATAATACACTCCTCGTTATCCAAAATATTTCTGCATTAGGCTGTCAAACAGCAGCTGTGCTTCGTCCAACGCCTTCTGTATGGCAACTTTTGATTTGTCGGTCTGTTTGATAAAGTCAACGAATGCATTTTGGTCATCTAATGGTGGTACCATTAGACGCAGAGAGTTGATAGAATTGAAATTCAGCCCTGCTTTTACCGCGCTTTGGTTCTTTGACTCAAATTGTTCTTTTCCTGCGGGACTTTCCATGAAATAGGCCACATATAATGGGTTTAGAACATCTTGCTTGAGTCGAATACAAGTAAGATGTTGATTGATATATGCCCCATGTTCCGCAATTTCCTTCGTAACGACGCCAGTACGTCCTAAGTCTGCCGTAATACTAATCAGCAAGTCGCCTTCTTGGACCCTCGTGCGCTTCGCCTCCGCATTATCGGGAGCATTGATTGGTTGCATATTATCCGTTTCGATATGACAGGCTTTGACATTTTTTATAGTGATGAACCATTCTGTTCCATCATCTGCGCAATACTGTGCCCATCCACGAGAACCAGAAGTAAGGAATACAATAAAATCCGACAACTGACATACTGGATAGTTGTTTGGATTGATTTCCGGATCCCCGAACAGTTCGACAAATCGGGCTTTGATAAGCTCGTCCAGCTTTTGGAGTTGTTGTTGGCGCAGTTCAATAACCCTGCCAACAGCGTCTAGTTTATCTGCAATCGTCTCTTGTACAGATAAGCTATACAATTCAATTTCGTTTTTCTTAATATCCGGTACAGTCAATTGAGGAATTGATGTTCCACTGGATGCAGGCTTGCAATTTCTCAACGCGTAGTATAAATAGCGTTCAGAAACCGTTGACAAATCAGGCACGACTGTAATCAACCTGACTACAGGTAAAAAAGGTTCTCTCCGTATAGCTGTAAAACCAATAGTTCCTCTTGCTGCAACGGTAATACTCAATTCATTTTCTCGTGCAGTGTCAGTATATCCATATAAGCCATTGTCTTTTTCCGCATTAGCGTATATAGGGATAGCGTATTCAGCGGTTTTCACCGTTGAATACCTGTCTTTAGGGACATCTCCACCTGCGTATATCCGTTTGCATACTTTGTCAAGTTTTACTCTCATCCTTCATCCCCACAAATCCGAATTTAATCACCAGAATATTGCTTGCCAGTCGCAGAGTACCGGTAGCTATCAGAATTCTCCGGGCTGAGCGGAACAATTCTGCTTAATGTGACATACCCATCTCTATAAAGAGCATTTACCGTTTTCAAGACTTCCAATTCCGGTTCATTTACCACAGGGGCAATATCGTGAATATTTGTATCCGGGTGGGTGCAAATAAAGTCATATACACGCTTCTTCATTTCAGCATCTCCTCCAGTTCATCCATCGCCGCGCCAATTTCCTGCTCCAGTTTCCGCAGCTGGGCCATGATCTCGCTGGTAGGCGGATACTCCACGGGCTTGTACTCGGTTTTCTTGTACTTGTTGATGGACAGGTCATAGCCGTTGTCCACGATCTCCGCCTTGGGCACGAAGAAGGATTTTTCCGTGCGCTGGCGGTCTTTTTCTGCCTCCGGATTGCGGAACCGTGCAATGATATCAGGGATATCGTTGTCTGCCACCGGGCTGCGCTTATCGTCCAGCGAGAAGCCGTCGGCGGTCATGTCATAGAACCACACATTGTCCGTGCCGCCGTGGCCGGTCTTGGTGAAGATGAGCACGGCGGTGGACACGCCCGCATAGGGCTTGAACACGCCGGAAGGCATAGAGATCACGGCCTCCAGTCGGTTGCCGTCTACCAGTTCCTTGCGGATGGCTTTGTGTGCGGTGGAAGAGCCGAACAGCACACCGTCCGGCACGATACAGGCGCAGCGCCCGCCGATGCGCAGCATCCGCAGGAACAGAGCCAGAAACAGCAGCTCGGTTTTCTTGGTCTTGCAGACCTTCAGTAAATCTGCTGACACGGTGTCTGCGTCCAGACTGCCCTTGAAGGGCGGGTTGGCCAAAATCAGGGAATACTTCTCCTTGTCCGGATTCTGGTCGCTAAGGCTGTCCCGATACTCGATAAAGGGGTTGTCGATGCCGTGTGTCATCATGTTCATCGCGCCGATACGGAGCATGGTTCTGTCCATGTCGTAGCCGAAAAACATGTGGTTCATGTAGTGGTCCTTCTTCTGGCGGTTGAAGAAAATTTCTTCCTTGCGGTGCTCCTTCAGGTATTCGCCCGCCGAGACCAAGAAGCCCGAAGTACCGCAGGCCGGGTCGCAGATCATGTCATCGGCTTTCGGGTCCATCAGCTCCACCATCATGCGGATAATGTGGCGTGGGGTACGGAACTGGCCGTTGCGACCGGACTGGCTGATTTTGCTGAGCAGATATTCGTAGGTGTCGCCGCGCACATCCACCGCCTGCGATTCGCTCATCAGGCGGTAGATCTCGTCCAGCGCATCCACCACCTTGGAGAGCAGCAGCGGCGTGGGTAGCTTAAAAATGGCGTCATCCATGTACTTGGAATAGGCGCTGTTTTTGTCACCGTGGAGGTTCTTGATAAAGGGAAACACCCACTCCTGCATCACGCTGTACATCTTTCCGGCGGGGAAATCGTGGAATACACTCCACTTAAGCTGCTGGCCGTCGATGGTACGCTCACCCACCTGCACCTCATCCGCAAAAATGCTCTGATACGGCAGCCCCAGCATGGCAGCTTCCTTGGCCCGGAGATTGTCGGTGTCATCCAGATCATGGATGAACATCAGATAGGTGATCTGCTCAATAACATCCAGCGGGTTCACCAGTCCGCCCGCCGCAAAAATATCCCAGAGGCTGTCGATTTTGTTTTTCAGTTCACCTGTAATCATTTATTCTCTCTCCCTGTTCCAAGTATAAGAAGTGTAGCGTCCGCCGCTGAGTTTGATGATCTCACCAGATTTCAGCAGATCTGCCAGTGCGCGCTGGACGGTGATCTGGCTGATATCCGGGCATTTGGCCATGATTTCACTCTTGGTGATCTTGCTGAGGTGGCTCTTGATGATCTCGCGCACCCGGTCGGGCTTGGACAGGCCCTTGGTGGTCAGCAGCTCGATCCGGCTCTCGAAGTCCCGGTACGCCGCCACCAGAACGCCCAGCATATAGGTGACAAAGGGGGCATAGTCGTTCGTCCCCTCGTGCCAGTTATAGGAGCTGGCTTGCAGAGTCTCGTAATAGGTTTCCTTGGTGTCGGAAATCAATTTCTCAATGCTGATATACTTGCCCACGATATAGCCGGAGCGGTACAGGAGCAGCAGTGTCAGGAGCCTGCTCATGCGGCCATTCCCGTCATTGAAGGGGTGGATGCAGAGAAAATCCAGAATGAAGATGGGAATCAGCAGCAGCGGGTCAAGGTCGGTGTCTTGCATGGCCGTCTGAAACGCGTCGCACAGTGCGGTGATGGCCTCCGGCGTTTCCCATGCAGGGATCGGTTGAAAGCGGGTAATCTGCTCACCATTCGCCAGTTCTTCTGCAATGACATTGTCGGAGTTTTTGTAGTTTCCTCCGATAGTTTTTCCGCTGAATTTAAATAAGTCGCGGTGAAGCTGCAAAATGATAGATGGCTTTGGCGGAATGAAATCGTGGCTTTCATGGATCGTTGCAAGCACATCGCGGTATCCGGCAATCTCTTTTTCACTGCGAGTTTTTGGCATTGTTTTATCACGCACGATTTTCTTCAGTCTGTCATCCGTGGTGATAATTCCCTCGATGCGGTTAGATGCCTCTGTGCTCTGAATTTTCGCAACATCCAGAAGTTCAGACAACGCATCCGCTTTAGCCTCGATAAAGAGATTTTGCTGCCCCTTGTATTCGTGAATCTGCGTCAGGTAGGCCACGACCTCTGGCGTCAGCAATTTGTTGTATTCTGTTTTGAAGTCGAACGCTCTCATGCACTGCCCTCATTTGAATTTCAATTTCATCAAATCTCATCGAATGATGCAATTATAGTATATCCCTGAATTACATCGCTGTCAATATCAATTTTCTCATTTTTGCATTAATGATAAAATTAGAATTTGGCTGTCGTCTGCTACGCATCATGTCCACTCGCAGGCGCTGACAATCGAAAGCTGTATCGTAACGATTTCAGATTGTCAGCAAAAGGAAGTCCGCCACTCATCGGTACGGACTTCCTTTTGCATTTTCTGAGCAGGTGTTCCAAACTGCGTTTTTACAGTTTGGGTACCCGTCTGCGAAGAAAATATGGGGAGTTCAGAGGGGAAAATCCCCTTTGACGCAGGGTTTCCAATAGGGGCGCGAGCATCCCTGTTGGCACACGATTTTGCCCTGCAAAGTCTAGTGTGTTATACCTTTGCTTCCGTCTGACGCGGGAAAGGAGCTGGCTTCGCCATCTGCTGTACGGGCAGATAGCGGTTGACAGACACTTTTCTGCGGCAGTAGGACAGGCGGATTTTGTGACATCAGGATGACACAAATGCAGGATAAGCACTTCAACGAAGTCCTGTTCTGCGAGGATTTTCTATCAGAACACCCGATGGTCTGCGTGGACGGCAGCTTTTTCACCGTGGAGGGCCGCGTTGCTGACGAAGAGGGCATCCGCAAGCAGATCTATGAGATGCTGCGCTCGCATTTTACGAGCGGCGCGGCTCGCCGCGCCACCACCCTTCTGGAAACGCTCAGGCTGGAAGCCTACACGCCGGAGCTGCCCATTCAGGAGGACCGTATTCATGTTGCCAACGGCACGCTGTTTCTTAATGGTGAGTTTCGTGTCGAAAAAGAATTCTGCCGCAACCGTCTCCCCATCCGATATGACCCCAGCGCGCCGCAGCCGGTGACATGGCTGCGGTTTTTGTCTGACCTGCTGGAACCAGAGGACATTTTGACCTTGCAGGAATACCTCGGCTACTGCCTGATTCCGACGAACCGCGGGCAGGTGATGATGCTGCTCAAGGGCAACGGCGGCGAGGGCAAGAGCCGCATCGGCGTGGTGATGCAGAAGCTTTTGGGCAGCAATCTGAAAAACGGCAGCATCGCCAAGGTGGAGCGCAGTCCCTTCGCCCGGGCCGATCTGGAGCACGAGCTGCTGATGGTAGATGACGACATGAGCTGGAAGCGCCGAAATCCACGCACTATCTCAAGTCCCTCATCACCGACGAAATGCCGATGGACTTGGAGCGCAAGGGCGAGCAGAGCTATCAGGGCAAGATGTACGTCCGGTTTCTTGCCTTTTCCAACGGCGATCTGGAATCGCTCTACGACCACTCGGACGGCTTTTACCGCCGTCAGCTCATTTTGTCAGTGAAGAAAAAGCCGCCGAACCGGGAGGACGACCCCTTTCTCGCGGACAAGCTCTGCGGTGAGATCGAGGGCATCTTCCTCTGGTGTCTCGAGGGCCTGCGCCGTTTGCAGGGTAGTAACTTCCGCTTCACGGAAAGCTCGCAGACGAAGGCAAACCGCGAGGACGCGCGCCGCGAGGCCGACAATGTGCTGCTCTTCCTGCGCTCCGAGGGCTACATCCGCCTGAAGGCCGACAGCGCCATCCCCTCCGCCGCGCTGTACGGTATCTATTGCCTGTGGTGCAGCGACAACGCCTACAAGCCGCTCGCCGCGCGGACGGTGAGCATGATGCTCAAAAAGCACGCCGATGAGTTCGGCCTGGGGCACGACAATCACATCCAGAACGCCCTCGGCAAGCGGGTCAACGGCTTCTGGGGCATCGAGGCGCTGGTCGCGCCGCCGATTTTATGAGAATGAACACAAAACGCACTATCCCATCCATCCCAACTATCCGGGATAGATGGGCGGATGGGATGGAGAATTTTCAGTTTACCCGCGAAGGAGGATGCAATGGGAAGAATTTATTATAAGGAGCTGCCGCTGTTTCACCTGTACGACAGCGATTTGACCGGCACGCAGAAGCTGCTGATGACGCTGCTTCTGGTGGAGCGGTACGATGTTTACGAGCTGAGCTGCCTTGCGCGGATGCGCCCGGAGAACGTGACCGCCGCGCTTCCAGCGGATTTTGGGAAAACAGAATATTACGCCAAACAGCGAAGCAGGTTTTCGGAAACAGAAACCCGCTTCGCTGTTTTCATAACGAAAAAACAGGAGGTTTTTATGAGCATCAGAAATGAGATCAAGGCGCAGATCGTCCGCGCCGGATTTACCATGCAGGAGGTCGTTGACCGGCTGGCCGAGGAATACGATTGGAGCGACAGCGTCTCCAATCTATCCGCAAAGCTGCAAAGGGAGAGCATCCGCTACAAGGAGGTCGTGGAGCTAGCCGATGTGCTGGACTGCGGCATCGTGTGGATGAAGCGAGGGGCGCGCCGATGAAAGCACAGTACGCCATTCTCCGCTTTGCCAAATATAAGGGGCCGGAAATCGGGCATATTGAGTCCCACAACGAACGCACCAAGGAGAAATACGCCAGCAATCCCGACGTGGACACGTTCCGCAGCCACCTCAATTTTCATCTGGTATCACCGGAGCGCAAGTACCGAGCAGAAGCGGAAAAGCGGATCGCGGAAGCTGGCTGTCGCACGCGGTCGGACAGCGCGCGGGTGGTGGAGGCGCTGGTGACAGCCAGCCCGGCGTTCTTCAAGGGTAAGAAAAAAGGAGAGGTCAGAGCTTATTTCCAGGAAGCGTTGGACTTCATCAAGCAAAACCAGAGTCCAGAAACAATTATATCCGCCGTGGTGCATATGGACGAGAAAACGCCCCATATGCACCTTTCTTTTGTCCCGCTGACGGCGGACGGGCGGCTCAGCGCCAAGGAGATCGTCGGCAACAAGAAGAAGCTGACGCAGTGGCAGGATCGCTTCTGGGAGCACATGGTCAAAAAATATCCCGATCTGGAACGCGGCGAGAGCGCCAGCGAAACCGGACGTGACCACATCCCGCCGCGACTGTTCAAGGAGGCTGTCCATCTGAACCGGATGAAGGAGTAGATCATGGCCATTCTGAACGACACCAATCCGTTCAACAAGAAGGCCAAGCTGGACGAGCTGGAAGCGCTGCTGGGCAAATACGTTCCCGGCGCGGAGGCTCTGCGGACGAAGCTCAAGAAGTATGACGCCGCTTATAAGGCGCTGACTGCCGAGAATGCGGCGCTCGAAAAGCAGCTGGGCGCATCGTCCAAGGAGAGCGTCCGCAAAAAGCTGGAGATCAACGAAAAGCTCCGGGAACTGGACGAGCTGCACCGCATGGTGGATGGCATCCCGCCGGAGATTTTGCAAGCGGCAAAACAGGTGGCCGCGCATAAGCCGCAGGAAAGATGAGGAAACTAAGGGTGTTGAAGGAGGTCGGTTCTATTTGGAGATGAACGTCAGGGACGATCAGAAGCTTGTTGAAATCTGGCTGACGAATGCAGAAAAAATTGACCCCGTCCTGCGGAAGGGGCTGAAGGAAATTTACGCCAAGTATAAGACGAAGAAATACATGGTTGCCGTGTTCGAGTCCGGCAAGGGCGATCTTTACGAGAACACGCGGGATCTGCTGCTCTTCAACCGCCGCCGCAGCGCCGAGAAGACCGTGCAGCAGGCGAAAAAGCAGCGCGCTGCGGGCATGGAGCGCTGAACTTCGGGCGGAAGGGAAAAATCTCTTCCGCCCTTTTTCTTTTTTGCCCTTGCAAAGCTTGAAAACATCATGTACAATATTATCTAAAACAACGCGTTTATCAAAAGATATGTGTGGTTCATGCTTGCCGCCAGAGAAACGGAGGGAAACGCAAATGGAACATGAAATGATGGAGCACAGTGAAATTCTCCTGTACAGCGATGAAAACGGAAAAGAATTTGTAAACGTTGTATTTATGGATGAGACATTCTGGCTGACTCAGGTTGGCATGGCAGAATTGTTCGACTCCAGTAAGTCAAATGTCAGCGAGCATTTGTCACACATCTTCGATGAGGAAGAACTGGACAAAGCATCCTGCATGAGAAAATTCGGAATTTCCGAATTTTCTACGAAGCCCACCAATTTTTATAACCTCGACGCTATCATCGCCGTGGGTTACCGCGTGAACTCCAAGAAAGCCACACGCTTCCGCCAGTGGGCGACAAAGACGCTGAAGGAGTACATTCAGAAGGGCTTTGTGCTCAACGATGATCTAATGAAAAACGGCCGCCCCTTCGGCAAGGACTACTTTGACGAGCTGCTGGAGCGCATTCGGGAGATCCGTGCCAGCGAGCGCCGGGCCTATCAGAAAATCGCGGATGTCTTCGAGCAGTGCAGCTATGATTACGACAAAAACAGCGACACGACGAAAGCGTTCTACGCATTTGTCCAGAACAAACTGCACTACGCCGTTACCGGCAAGACTGCTGCGGAACTGATTTCCGAGCGAGCCACACTGGACAGCCCCACGATGGGTCTTACCACATGGAAGGGCGCGCCGGATGGAAAGATTCTCAAAAGCGACACGCTGGTGGCGAAAAACTACCTGAACGAAAAGGAGCTGTCCCACCTGAACCGGCTGGTGACCATGTTTATCGACTACGCCGAGCTGATGGCAGAGGACGAGCAGCTGATGAGTATGCAGGATTGGCTGAACGAAACCGATCGATTCCTGACCAACAACCGCCGCAAGGTGCTGGACGGAAAAGGTCGCATTTCGCGGGAAGCGGCAGCGAAAAAGGTCGGCGCGATCTACGAGGAGTTTCGCAAAAAGCAGGACGAGGCGTACATTTCCGAGTTTGACCGCCAAACGGAAAAGTATCTCAAGGGTGAATGACCATGATTGAAACATTTGACATCGCGGGCTATGCCCGTATTTCTGTGGATGATGAGCAGGATCAAAAGAACATCTCGATTGAGAACCAGAAGGCCATCATCGAGGACTATGTAAAAACCCACTTCCCCGGCAGCACGCTGACGTTTTTTGAAGACCGCGACCGCTCCGGCTACACGTTTGAGCAGCGCGAGGGCTATCAGGAGATGCGTCGGGGACTCATGTCCCACAAGTACGATATTCTCATCATCAAGGATTTTTCCCGTTTCTCCCGCCGCAACTCGCGCGGACTGGTAGAGCTGGAAGACCTGCGCGACGCGGGCGTCCGGATCGTCTCCATCGGGGACGGCGTGGACTTCCCCAATGACGACGATTGGCTGAAAATCCAGTTCCAGTTTCTTGTGAACGAGATGCCCGTCACGGACACTTCCCGCAAGGTGCGCAATGTCATCAAGCGGCGGCAGAACGACGGCGAGTGGATCTGCGCCGCACCCTACGGCTATCTCGTGACCGAGGACAAGCAGTTTGAGCTCATCCCCACCGAGGCCGAGACAGTCCGCAAGATTTTTGACCTCTACAATAACGCTGGTTGGGGCTACAAGAAAATCGCCAACTATCTCACCGATCAAGGCGTTCCCACGCCGCGCATGTCCGAGCGGATGCGCAAGGAGGCGGCGGGCAAGAAAACGAAACGGGAAGCCAAAAACGCCTGGGCCATCGCCACGGTGCAGGGCATTCTGGACAACGATTTTTATATCGGCACGCTCCGGCAGGGCAAGTATACCCGCGCCAAGATCAACGGCAAGGAGATCAAGCGCAACGACGATGAGCATATCGTCATTGAAAACCACCATCAGGCCATCATCGACTACCGCACCTTCGCCATCACCATCGCTTTGCGGGAAAAGCGCAGCCGTAATAACTATCGCGGCGTCAAAATCAACGACAATGTGTACTCCGGTTTTTTGCAGTGTGGCGACTGCGGCAGTCCGCTGTTCGCCATGAGCCGGAGCGATTTAGCGCCCGCATACACCTGCGGGACGTATCACCGTCGCGGTCTGAAAGGCTGCACGAGCCACCATATCCGCGTTGACCGGCTGGACGAGTTGCTGAAGAGCTATGTGCGGAAGCTGGCGGACAGTTCTGCCGCCATGCTCGAACAGCTCAACGAGGAGCTGAAGCGCGAGAACGATCAGGTGGCGGAAACGGAGCAGTCTGCCGACAATCTGGCGGCGGTGCTGGCCGATCTCACCGAGGAGCTGAAGGTCACAAAGCGCCAGCGCATCCGGGAGATCATGAAAAAGCCCGAGCAGGAAGCCTCCATCGAGGTGCTGTACGACGAGATGGAAGCAGACCTCCAGAAGAAGATCGACGGCATCCACCACCAGATCGACCTGCTGTCCGACAAGCGCAACACCATCATTCAGGTGAATCGAGTGGCCAAGACCGCCATCGACGTGTTCCGCGACATTCTGGAAAAGGACAAGTTGGAACGAAATGATCTGGAACTGCTGATTGACAAAATTCTCGTCTATGAAGATCATCTGGAGATCAAGCTCCAATCCGACATCGACACGCTGCTGCGCTGCGGAACCCTCCCCGCAGAAACGGAGAATGCCGCAAATTTTAATTCCGGCACGGAAAATATCGAAAACACGCTGATCCAGTCCTCCAAAAACCACGAGGACAAGGTTTTCCGTGCCAATGTTATCAGCAACGGCGACCCGCTGGAGATCTACACCGATACCGACGGGCAGGTCATTTTTAAGAAGTATTCCCCGATGGGCGAGTTGTCTGAGTTCGCCGTGCAGATCTGCGATGCGCTGCACAAGACCACTGGCGAGATCGCCGCCGTGTGCGACCGAGACACCGTCATTGCCGTGGCCGGCGGCGGCAAGCGGGAGCTGCTCGAGCGGCGCGTCAGCCGCGAGCTTGAGGAGCTCATGACCGCGCGCGGCCAATATGCGGCCGATACCTGCACGCTGCCGGTCACCGAGACCGATGAGCGCTACGCCGTGGCCGTGGCCGCGCCTATCCTTTCCGAAGGCGACGTGCTCGGCTGCGTGCTGTTTGCCGCCGCGCGCGGCGGCGCCCCCGCCGGAGAAACCGAGCGCAAGCTCGCGCAGGCGGTCGCCGGCTTTCTCGGCAAGCAGATGGAGAGCTGAAAGCCACCGAAAGCAGAAAAAGACCTCCGGGTACGCCCGGAGGTCTTTCGCTATGCGTGCAGCCATTGCGCGCCCTGTACGCTGCAGGTGCGCCCTGATCCTGAGACGGGATGAACGTGCCGATCGCGGAGAACAATGGTAGATAACGCGGTAAATAGAGATCAGATAAAAGAGAAAAGAATTGATAAAAAAGAGATGGGTCAGATCGCAAATGGACAAAAACAGTGCGTACGCAGCCATCCCAACTGCACTATGGTAGTTGCAGTTTAGCCCAGCTGGGATGAAAAGTCAAGATAAAATCGCCTGAAATCTGTAAAATCAGGGATTGACAGGAAATTCACGCGCATGGCAAAACTCTGGCAAAGGAAAACCGTTGAACTTCGCGGCGTTCTGATGTAAAATAAAAAGGTACGCAATCAAACGATACTGCAGCAAGAGGGAGGTACGGCGCATGACCGTATTGGTGACCGGCGGCATGGGCTACATCGGCAGCCACACGTGCGTGGAGCTGCTCGAGCAGGGCATGGATGTCGTCGTGGTGGACAATCTCGTCAACAGCAGCGCGGAGGCGGGCAGACGGGTCGAGCAGATCACGGGCAAGCCCCTGAAGTTCTACCAGATGGACGTGCGTGACCGCGCCGGACTCGACCGCATTTTTACCGAGCAGAAGATCGACTGTGTCATCCATTTTGCCGGCCTCAAGGCCGTGGGCGAGTCGGTGCATATGCCGCTGGAATATTACGACAACAACCTTGGCTCGACCGTCACGCTCTGCGAGGCAATGCGCGACCACGGGGTCAAGCAGATCATCTTCTCGTCGTCGGCGACGGTGTACTCCGGCGACAACGACATGCCGCTCTACGAGACGTCCCGCACCGGCAGCTGCACGAATCCCTACGGCTGGACGAAGTACGTCTGCGAGCAGATCCTGCGCGACTGTGTGGTGGCTGACCCGAGCTGGTCGGTCGTGCTGCTGCGCTACTTCAACCCCATCGGTGCGCACCCGAGCGGCCTCATCGGCGAGGATCCGCGCGGCGTGCCGAACAACCTCATGCCCTACATCTCGCAGACGGCCATCGGCCGGCTGGAGTGCCTGAACGTGTTCGGCGACGACTATGACACGCCCGACGGCACCGGCGTGCGCGACTATATCCACGTCATGGATCTTGCGCGCGGCCACGTCTCGGCCATCGCCTACATGGCGGCGCACACGGGCGAGAGCATTTTTAACCTCGGCACCGGCCGGGGCTACAGCGTGCTCGAAATGGTGCACGCCTTTGAAGCGGCCAACCATGTGCACGTGCCCTACCGCATCGCGCCGCGCCGCGCGGGCGACCTGCCGACGGTGTACGCCTGCCCGGACAAGAGCGCGCGCATCCTCGGCTGGCGCGCGGACTACTCGCTCGAGGATATGTGCCGCGACAGCTGGCGCTGGCAGACCCAGAACCCAAACGGCTACGAAACTGCCTGACGGCAACGCTTTGCGGCTCGCTCCGGCGATCCGCAAAAGCCTTGCGCCGCCTGTAGGCGGCGCATTTTTGCGGCCTGAAGCCGGGCCGGTCGTGTGTGTTTTGCACAAGCAAAATAAAAATATGTGTTGACATAAGACACAAGATATTGTACGATATACCCGCTCTCAATACAAAATAAAGCGGTTTTCCGCACAAGATATTGTGTTTTCGATTACGAGGGGGAGGAATAGAAAATGAAGATCATCAAGAGAAACGGTGCAGAGGCGACCTTTGATATCTCGAAGATCATCATGGCCGTCACGAAGGCCAATGCCGCTGTCGAGGAGGGCGCGCGCATGACGCCGCGCCAGATCCAGCGCATCGCCGAGAGCGTGGAGCTCGCCTGTCAGGAGCTCGGCCGCAGCGCCGCCGTGGAAGAAATCCAGGACATGGTCGAAAAGCAGATCATGGCGCACGGCGCGTTCGAGGTCGCCAAGGCCTACATCACCTACCGCTACACCCGCAGTCTGGTGCGCCGCGCCAACACGACCGACGACCGCATCCTGAGCCTGATCGAGTGCAACAACGAGGAGGCCAAGCAGGAAAACTCCAACAAGAACCCGATCGTCAACAGCACGCAGCGTGACTACATGGCCGGCGAGGTCAGCCGCGACATCACCAACCGCATCCTGCTGCCCAAGGACATCGTCGAGGCGCACGAGGAGGGCATCATCCACTTCCACGACGCCGACTATTACGCGCAGCATATGCACAACTGCGACCTCGTGAACCTTGAGGATATGCTCGAAAACGGCACCGTCATCACCGGCACGCTCATCGAGCGGCCGCACAGCTTCTCGACCGCGTGCAACATCGCGACCCAGATCATCGCGCAGGTCGCCTCCAACCAGTACGGCGGGCAGTCGATCTCGCTGACGCATCTGGCGCCGTTCGTGCAGGTCAGCCGCGAGCGCATCCGCCGCGAGGTCGCGGCCGAGATGCAGGCCATCGACGCGCATCCGGGCGAGGAGAAGCTGGCCGAGCTGGTCGAAAACCGCGTCCGCGAGGAGATCCGCCGCGGCGTGCAGACGATCCAGTATCAGGTCGTCACGCTGCTGACCACGAACGGTCAGGCGCCGTTCGTGACGGTGTTCATGTACCTCGGCGAGGCGAAAAACGAGCAGGAGCGCCACGACCTTGCCATGATCATCGAGGAGACGCTGCGTCAGCGCTATCAGGGCGTGAAAAACGAAAAGGGCGTCTGGGTCACGCCGGCGTTCCCGAAGCTCATCTACGTGCTCGAGGAGGACAATATCCACGAGGATTCCCCCTACTGGTATCTCACGGAGCTGGCCGCCCGCTGCACCGCCAAGCGCATGGTGCCGGACTACATCTCCGAGAAGAAGATGCTCGAGCTCAAGGTGGACAAAAACGGTGAGGGCCACTGCTACACCTGCATGGGCTGCCGCAGCTTCCTGACGCCGTATGTCGACGAAAACGGCAAGCCGAAGTACTACGGCCGCTTCAATCAGGGCGTCGTGACTATCAACCTGCCGGATGTGGCGCTGTCCTCCGGCGGCAACATGGAGAAGTTCTGGAAGATCTTTGACGAGCGGCTGGAGCTGTGCCACCGCGCGCTCATGTGCCGCCACGAGCGGCTCAAGGGCACGCTCTCGGACGCCGCGCCCATCCTGTGGCAGTACGGCGCGCTGGCCCGCCTGAAAAAGGGCGAGCCGATCGACAAGCTCCTCTACGGCGGCTACTCGACCATCTCCCTCGGCTACGCGGGACTGTATGAGTGCGTCAAGTACATGACCGGAAAGTCCCACACCGACCCCTCGGCGACGCCGTTCGCGCTCGAGGTGATGCAGCACATGAACGATGCCTGCAAGCATTGGAAGCAGATGCACAACATCGACTTCAGCCTCTACGGCACGCCGCTGGAGTCCACGACCTACAAGTTCGCCAAGTGCCTACAGAAGCGCTTCGGCATCATCCCCGGCGTCACGGACAAGGGCTACATCACCAACAGCTACCACATCCACGTGACGGAGAACATCGACGCGTTCAGCAAGCTCGCCTTCGAGTCGAAGTTCCAGGCGCTCTCCCCCGGCGGCGCGATCAGCTACGTCGAGGTGCCGAATATGCAGAACAACATCCCGGCGGTGCTCGAGGTGATGAAGTTCATCTACGACAACATCATGTACGCCGAGCTCAACACCAAGAGCGACTACTGCCAGGTCTGCGGCTTTGACGGCGAGATCGAGATCGTCGAGCACGACGGCAAGCTCATCTGGCGCTGCCCGAACTGCGGCAACACGGATCAGGACAAGATGAACGTCGCCCGCCGCACCTGCGGCTACATCGGCACGCAGTTCTGGAACCAGGGCCGCACGCAGGAGATCAAGGAGCGCGTGCTGCACCTGTAAGGCGGCGCGCAGAGAAAAAAATACCCGGCGGGCGTGTCTGAAGCGGCGCGCCCGCTGTTTGTGAGGAATTGCTATGAATTACGGTCAGATCAAGACCTGCGACATCGCCAACGGCGTCGGCGTGCGCGTGACGCTGTTCGTCTCCGGCTGCACGAACCACTGCTACAACTGCTTCCAGCCGCAGACGTGGGACTTTCATTACGGCCAGCCGTTTGACGCGGCAGCCGAGCAGATCATCTTCAACGAGCTGGAAAAGCCCTTCATCCGCGGCCTGACGCTGCTCGGCGGCGACCCGTTCGAGCCGGAGAACCAGCGCGCGCTCGTGCCGTTTCTGCACCGGGTGCGCGAGCGCTATCCGGATAAGGACATCTGGGCGTTTTCGGGCTTCGTGCTCGACAAGGAGCTCACCGTCGACGGCGCGCACCCGCGCTGCGAGGTGACCGACGAGATGCTCTCGCTCATCGACATCCTCGTCGACGGGCGCTATGTGGACGCGCAGCGCAACCTCAGCCTGCGCTTTCGCGGCTCGGAAAACCAGCGCATCATCGACATGAACCGCACCCGCGCGGCGGGGCACATCGTACTCTGGGAGGGCATGAACGGATGGAAGTAAAGATCCGGAAGCTGCGCCCCGGCGCCGTCACCCCGCGGCGCGGCAGCGCGGACGCGGCGGGCTATGATCTCTACGCCTGCCCGGCGGACGGGCAGAGTGTCACGATCGCGCCGCACACGACGGCCATGATCGGCACGGGGCTTGCCCTCGCCATTCCGGCGGGGTATTTCGGCGGCGTGTTCGCGCGCAGCGGCCTTGCGTCCAGGCAGGGGCTGCGCCCGGCAAACTGCGTCGGCGTGATCGACGCCGACTACCGCGGCGAGTGCACCGTCGCGCTGCACAATGACACGGACGCGCCGCGCACCGTCGCCCCCGGCGACCGCATCGCCCAGCTTGTGATCCTGCCGTTTCTCGCGGCGGAGTTTTCGGACGCGGACACGCTCGACGAGACTGACCGCGGCGCGGGCGGCTTCGGCAGCACCGGCCGGTAAAGCAACAATAACGCAGCCCCCTTCGAGTGTCTCGAAGGGGGCTGCGTTTTGCTTTATTCAGCGGCAGACTTGCTTTATTCAGCGGCAGTCTGCGAACACGGGCGAGAATTCGTCGAGCTTCTCGCACGTGTAGCGCCGGGTGTTGTCCTCGCACACGGGCAGCATCTGCTGCGTGAATGCGGCGCAGCGCGTCCATTCATCGGTGACGGCCTGACTGTGCGCGGTGTTCAGGTCGTAGTGCTGCGCGAGATAGTCGGCAAGGTAGGGCGTGAATTTCTCCGCGCCGAAAATGTTCAGATGCTCGGCGTTGGCGAAATCATTGAGCGGGTCGAGGCCGATGGCGTCCATCTGCGTGTCAAAGTTCGCAAAATCATACCCGTACTCGTGCACGACGGATTCAAGCTTTGCAAACACGGCATCATAGTTTTCAATGACGGTGCGGTGCGGGAAGCGGGCAAAGAGCACGTTTTTGATTCCCTGTGCCCTGGCCGTCTCGCAGAAGGTGCGCAGGCTCTGCTCGTTGAAATCGTCGAGCGATTGCTGGCGGACGGGGATCTCGTCCGTCTCCGTGAGGAACATGGAGATGGACAGAAACGGCTTGGTGTACGAATAACCCGCGTCGCGCGCCTGCTGCTGCAGGGACAGCGAATTGCGGATGAGGTCCCGCTTTCTCCAGTTGTCGTGGTATTTGAGCAGCGGTATATAGTACGACAGGCGCTTGCCCTGCACGCACTCGTTGATGGCCTGCACCTTGTTGCGTGAGAGCGGCAGCGTGTCGAGCCACTCGCGCGTTGCGGCCTTGCCGAGCTCCTTGCGCTCGTCCTCCGTGTAGAGAAAGCCGTTGACCTCGACCACGTAGACCGCAGGGCTCTGCCGCTTGGCGGCCTCACGCAGCATGGAGGGGTACATGGTCCCCTGCGCGGCCGATACGGCCAGCGGATAGCTCGTAAAGCCCGCGTGCTGCCATGCCAGCGGCGCGCAGTAGTCCGTGAACGTCTCGCTCGCGCCGAGGATCATGACGTCGAGCGAGTTTTTCGGCTCCAGATAGAAGCTGCGGATGTACTGCTGCTCGGTGGCGTTGTTGACGGTCAGCAGCCGCGTGAGCGCGCCGTAGACCAGCGCCACGATGAGCAGAAACGCGATCACGCGCACGACGGTATTTCTTTTTGCGTGTTGTTTTGGATTCATTGATGTTCTCCACATGCTGTGTTAGCGCCACGCGGCAAATTGCGGCGAAAACTCGTTGAGATTCTGCTCCGTGTTCGCAGCGGCCAGCTCCTTGCACAGCGGCAGCGTCTGCGTCACGAAGGCGGCGCAGCGGTCCCACATGGCGGTGAGCTCGGCGCTGTACGTGCCCGTCAGGTCATAGTGCGCGGTGAGATACTGCCCGAGCCACGCGGTGAAGATCTCCATGCCGGCGGTGTTGAGGTGGTCGGAGTCGATAAAATCCGCGCAGCGGTCCAGACCGATGGTGTCAAACGCGTCGTGCAGGTCGAGCAGGTCGTAGCCGTATTCGCCCACGACGGCGGCCACGTCGTCAAAGACGCCGGGGTCGGTCGTCTGCGTGCGGTGCGGCGTGCGCAGAAAGAGCGTCTGCACGCCGAGACTCTGCGCCTGCGCGCAGAACGCGCGCAGATACTGTTCGTTCGCCGCGCTGAGCGTCAGCGGCCGGACATCGGGCTCAAAATCCGCGGACAGGGACTTGCACACCGTCTCCACGCCCTTGGTCAGCGAGCAGCCGGTCTCATCCATGATGTGCAGACGCCGCTGCACCGGTACCCATTTCCCCACCTGATACCAGTTGGCGTGGTACTTGGCGATGTTGAAGTAAAACGAGGTCTGCAGCTCTCGCGGCACACAGGTGCGGATGGTCTCGAGCCGGTTGCGCGACCAGGGGATGTTGTCGATCCACTTGCGGAGGTTGGCCTCCAGCGTTTCCGGGTTCTCGTCGTTGATGAAGCCGTCGATGTCCACGACGATCAGCTTCGGGTGCTGGCGGTTCACCGCTTCTGTGAGCAGGGAGCCGTAGAGCCGTGCCGGGATGTTCGAGACCGTCAGCGGATAGCTCGTGTAGCCGTACTGCTGCCACGCGAGCGGGGCACTGTAGCCGGTGTAGAGCTGGCTCGCGCCGATGAGCACCACGTCGAGGCTGTCCTCCGGCTCGAGGAAGAAGCCGTGCACGTGGCGCTTGTCCCAGTCGTTATTCGCGACGAGCATCGGGGAGATGAGCCCGATGCCCAGCACGGCGATGAGCACGAAAACGATCGCGCGTACCGCTGTGCGGGATTTGGAGATCGGTCGTTTTGTCATAGCTTAAAACTGCATATACACGAATTCGGATGCCTGCACGCCGGGGCCGTAAACGCCCATGAGCACGACGGCGAAGATGCCGGCAAGCAGCACGGCCCAGCGCAGGGCGAGACACTTCTCGTCGAGGATCTCGCGGATGGTGCGCTGCGAGCGCTCCTGAATGACGGAGGCGGTGAAGATGACGAGCGTGCCGAACAGCAGCACGGCCCAGTCATACCGCGTCAGCGGCAGCGCCTCGAGCACGGCACCCGGCCGCAGCTGCGACAGGTGCAGGTCGGTCACGGATTTTAACATCATGCCCATCGCGGCGCGAAAACCGTCGGCAATGTCAAAGTAATAGCCGATGAGCACGACCACGAACGTGCGCAGTATCGAAAACACCTGATACCACGCGCTCTTTCGCTCAATGTGCAGCGCGGCGACGACCTTGTCCGACACCGGCTGCAGCAGCGTGGACACGAGAATGACCATGCCGTTCCAGAAGCCGAAGGCGACGTACTTCCAGCTCGCGCCGTGCCAGATGCCGATGATGAGAAACGTGATCAGCGAGGCCACGGCCGTCGGCAGGACCTTACCGATGTGGCTGCCGAGGTGCTGTCTGGCGTGGCGGCCCCAGTTGAGAAACGCCTTCGAGATCGACAGCGGGTAGAACAGGTAGTTGCGCAGCCAGTCGCCGAGCGAGATGTGCCAGCGGTGCCAGTACTCGGTGAGCGTGCGCGAGAAGTACGGGCGGCGGAAGTTTTCGCCCATGGTGATGCCGAACATCTGCGCCACGCCGCGCGAGATGTCGATGCCGCCGGAGAAGTCGGCATAGAGCTGCAGCGCGTAGACGAGCGCCGCCAGCAGCACGTACGTGCCGGCGTAGTCGGTGTACGCCCCGGCGACGGTGTGGATCATGCCCACGGCGCGGTCGGCGATGACGAGCTTTTTGAAAAAGCCCCAGAGGATCAGCTGCGCGCCGAAGCGGATGTTGTCAAAGTTATACTTGTGCTCGTCATAGAGCTGGTGCGCCAGCTGATCGTACACGCCGATCGGGCCCTGAATGATCTGCGGGAAGAAGGACACGAACAGCGCGAGCTTGCCGACGTTGCGCTCGGCGGGCACTTTTTCGCGGTAGACATCGAGCACGTAGCCCATGGACTGGAACGTGTAAAACGAGATGCCCAGCGGCAGCAGCAGCCCGATGTGGCCGAGCGAGACCGTCAGCCCCACGGACGCAAAGAGCGCCTCCATGGACTCGGCAAAGAAGTTATAGTATTTGAGCACGGCGAGGATGCCGAAGTTCAGAAGCAGGATGGCGATCATGAGCGCCTTGCGGCGGGACTTGCAGCGCTTTTTGTACGCCTTGCGCTCCTCGCGCTCCCAGTCCTGCTTGTGCGCGGCGACGGTCTGCTCCATGCGCGCGGTCATGGCATCCATGCCGCGTGCGCCGAAGTAGGTCGTGAGCGTCGTCACGACGATAAAGCCCATGTAGCGCAGGCACACGAACGCGTAAAACGCGTAGCTGCCGATCAGCAGCACCACCCACTGGAACCGCTTCGGCACGAGGTAGTACAGCACCAGCAGCGCGAGCACCAGCAGGTAAAACGGCAGCGATGTCAGCGTCATGCTTCGTCCTCCGGCGTCCGGCAGGTGTTGAGCACGTCGGTCGCAAACCGGTCGCGCACGAGCGTGAAGTCCCCGCCGCGGCAGAGCGCCACGCGCGGCATGTCACGCGAGAGGAACACGGCCACGCCCTCCGTCACGGAGTAGGCGCCGCAGCGTCCGAAGGCGATCACGTCGCCCACGCGCAGGGGCGGCAGCTGCGCCTCGCGCACCAGCACGTCCGCTGTTGTGCACAGGCTGCCGCAGAGCATCCACGGCTCGGCGGCGTCCGCGCTCTCGCGCAGAAGCGTCAGCGGCGGGGACTGCATGCCCATGAGCTGACCGTCATACTTCACCTGATGCATACCGCCGTCGCACACGGCATAGTTCACGCCGAGGTTGCACTTGGCGTCGGCCACGCCGGTGAGAAACGTGCCGCAGGGGGCGGCGAAAAAGCGCCCCATCTCGATTGTGAGCGGGTACTTTTCGCCGAAGGCGCGGATGTGCTCCGCCGCCGCGTCGAGCAGCGCGCCGTCGCGCGCCTCGGCATCGTCGCGCAGGCACTCGGCGTTCAGCCCCGGACCGTATTCCACGTGCTGCGCCGTGAAGCCGTACTTGTCGTGCAGCATCGTGAGGTATTCGTCCAGATGCGCAAGCTCCTTTGCGATCACGGCGTCCTTGCGCTTTTGCGTGCCGGAAAAATAGTGGATGCCCGCGATCGTCACGTTCGGGAACTCCGCGCGGCGCGCAACGAGCTCCTCCAGCGCGGCGGGATCCATGCCGAACTGGCTGCCGGCGGTCAGACGCGGCAGCACGCGCACGTGCTTTCCCTGCGCGGCCGCGGCGGCGCAGATGAGATCAAAATGCAGCGTGCTCTCGGCCGTGAGCAGGTCTGCCCCCAGCGCGACGGCGCGCGCGACATCGTCCGCGCCCTTGTTCACGCCGGAGTAGAGGATGCGCTCGGGCGCGATGCCGAGCTTTTCGCAGATCGTCAGCTCGCCCGGGGAGCAGACCTCCACCCAGCGGAACACGTCCGGCAGGCCGCGCAGCACGAAGGGGTTTGCCTTCATGGAGTAGCAAAGCTGCACGTGAGAGCCGAACGCGGCGCGCACTTTTTCAGCGCGCGCCGTGAAAGCATCCAGATCAAACAGATACAGCGGCGTGCCGTATTTCGCGGCCGCCGTTTTCAGAGCAGTCCTGTCCATCAGTCCTCGTCCTGCAGGCGCTGCACCATGGCCAGCAGACTCTTGGCGGAGTTGAAGTTCTCCGGCACGAGATCCTTTGCGCCGATCTCGATGTCGAACGCGTCGTTGAGCGCCGCGACGAGCGACACGATGTCGAACGATTCGAGAATGTGGTCGTCGATGAGCGCGGTCTCGGTCTCAAAATCCACGTCCGGGCGCAGATCGGTCAGAATGTCCATCAGTTCCTGTTCCATAATAAAATACCTCCTGAAATGTGAGTAATGTAAGCGATTATCGGTGGGCGTCGGCGATGCGCCCGGCCAGCGCGCGCATATCCGTCTTGCCGTTGTCGAGCCGGGGCATGGCGTCAAGCTGCTCGATCTTGCGCGGCACCATAAAGCCCGGCAGGTCGGCGCGCAGCGCCACGGCGATGTCGCGCTTGGTCACGTCCGCGCCGGTGTAAAACAGCCAGATCTGCTCGTGCTCCTGATCGTAGAGCGCGCAGGCCTCCTCCACGCCGGGCACCTTCGCCGCGGCGAGGTCGATCTCGCCGAGCTCCACGCGGTGACCGAGGTGCTTGACCTGCCGGTCCTTGCGGCCGTGGAACATGAGGTTGCCGTCGGGTGCGAAGTGCCCGAGGTCGCCGGTCTTGTAGATGCGCTCGTCATACGCGCGGTTGAGCGGGTTTTGCAGGAAGCTCTCGGCGGTCTTTTCGCGGCTGTTGTAGTAGCCGAGCGCGAGGATGGGCCCCTTGACGCAGATCTCGCCGATCTCGCCGTCGGGCACGGCCTCGTTTTGCTCCGAGAGCAGAAACACCTCGTAGTGCGGGTACGGCTTGCCGATCGGCAGCACGTCGGTGTCCGCGACCAGACCGGGCACGACGTAATACGTGCATGAGGCGGTCGCCTCCGTCGGACCGTACTGGTTGACGAAGCGTGCCTGCGGCAGCGCGAGCTGCCACTGGCGCAGGCAGCTGCACGGCATCACCGAGCCGGAGAAGCACACCTTGCGCAGGTGCTGCGGCACGCTGCACTCGAACGCGCCCAGCGCGGCCGGCACCGTCAGCGCCGAGACGCTCCAGCCCACGGCCGTCACACCCTTGTCGTTCATGTATTCGAACAGACGCTCCGGCGACATGAAGAGTTCCTTCGGGATGATGGCCGTCGTTGCGCCGAAGCGCAGCGGCAGGTAAATGTCGCGCACGGCGGCGATGTAGTCCAGCGGCGACTGGTTGCCGAGCACGTCCTCGCGCACGATGCCCATCACGCCGGCGTAGTCCTCGATGTAGCACATGAGCGAGTGCTGCGCCGTGATGACGCCCTTGGGCGTACCGGTCGAGCCGGAGGTGAAGATGATGTACAGCGGGTCGAGCTCACGCGCGCGCGCGCGGCAGTCTGCCAGCAGCGCCGCGTCCTCGCAGCCCTCGAGCAGATCCTCCGCGATGAGGATCTCGCCGCCGAATTCCAGCGTCCTGGCCTTGTCGTAAAACGCGCGCTGCACGATCATCAGATCGGTGTCAAGCGTATTTAAAATAGAGTTGAGCCGGTGCACGGGCATCGTCCCGTCCATCGGCGCGTAGCAGCAGCCGGCGTATACCGCGCCGAGAAACACGGCCGGGGTGTGTGCGTTGCGCCCACTCATCACGGCGATGGGCGCCTTGCGTCCGGCGCGCAGCCTTGCCGCCGCCGTGCCGATGATGCGCGCCTCGCGCCGCACGTCGGCAAAGGTCACCGCGCCGTCCTCGTCAAGAAAGGCGGGCTTGTCCGGACAGGCTGCGGCGGTGACTTCCAGCCAGTCGAGCACGTTTGTATCCATGCGTGCAGCTCCTTCCTGTTATCTATCCATAATCGGCAATTATCCTATCATGTTTCCCAGCTAAAAACAAGCAAAATCGGGACAGTTTTAAGAAAAGGTAAGATTCCCGCGCGCCCGCGCCCCGCACTTGACGCGCCCGCGGCCGAAACGTACAATGGGCGTGGGATAACTGTACAGAATGTTGGACAGCAAAAGGCAAAACTGTTTGTTTCTTACAAAGTTTCAGCTGGAAATTTGTGTACATTACCCCTATCGGTGTTTAGAAAATCGTGGTATCCTTTTGGTTAGTAAGCGTGACGGCTGAAGTGGGACGGGAAACTCCGAAGCGTTCCCGCCCCGCCCCGCCGTGCGCGTTTCCGGTTCGGACAGGCTGCGCTTCGGAGGTCTGCCCTCCGGCCGGGATCAACAGGAGGGATGCCCGCGAAGGGAAAGGAAGAACGAAGATGTCAAAACAGGTTCAAAAAGTGTGCAATGCCATCTCCACCGCTGCGGTGGTGCTGGTGGTCATTCTGGCGCTGCTTCTGGTGGGCGTGCGGCTGGTCGGTCTGCGGCCGATGTGCGTCCTGTCCGGCAGCATGGAGCCGACGTATCACACCGGCTCTCTGATCTATGTCAAGCCCTGTGCGCCCGAGGACGTGCAGGTCGGCGACGCGATCACGTTCGTACTCAATGAGGACTTGGATGTCGTCACGCACCGCGTGATCTCCATCGATGCGGAAAACGAGCATTTCTACACGCAGGGAGACGCGAATGACGCGCCCGACGGCGCACCGGTCTATTTCAAGAACCTCATCGGCCGCCCGGTGTTCACCATCCCGTATCTGGGCTATGTCTCGCACTGGGTCTCGAACCCGCCGGGGATGTATCTGGCCATTGCGATCGCGATCGTGCTGCTGGTCCTGGCGTTCCTGCCGGATATGCTGCGCAAGGCGTCTGAGGCCGATGCCCGCGATGCGGCGCGCCGAGCGGAGGCAGCGAATGCAGCAAAGTGCACGGAAAAGGATGACAAAAATCGTAAGATTTAAATATTTTTTCCGAGGATGTGAAATATTTTCACACCCTGATGCATTAACCCTACGAACGCTGACAGCGCACGTTGGACGCTGTTGAGACATGGTGAGTTCGGAAACCAAAATTTGTGTAAGGGAGGAAACACGAAAATGAAGAAGAAAACTTTGACGATCGCCATCGCGCTCGTGCTCGTTGTAGCGCTGGCGGTCGGCGCAACGTGGGCGTATCTGACGGCGCAGACCGGCCCGGTTGTGAACACCTTCACCGCCGGCGGCGCTGTGAATCAGAGCGATCTGGAACTCTTCGAGCACGTTGCCAACCAGAAGAACGACGGTACTTATGCGCTTGGGGAAGCAACCACCACGGCAGGCAATGCTTACGTTGTCATGCCGGGCGTGAATCTGCCGAAAGACCCGACCGTCAACGTGAAGGCCGCAAGTGGCGCGTACTATCTGTTTGTGGAAGTCACCAAGGGTGCAAAGGTTGACGGCGATACGCTTGGCTACACGGTTGATGGTAGCAAGTGGATCAATCTGCACATCGATGGCAGAGAGGTCTATGCTTATACGGCGGATGGTCAGACCCCGACCATCTTGAATGCGGCGCTCAGTAACGTCACGATTCTTGCTGGCAACACGATCACTGTTTCTGGCAACGAGGCTAAAATCGCCGCTCTGACTGCGGACAACGCCAAGCTGACGTTTAAGGCTTATGCTTGCCAGGCTGCTGGCTTTGCGGATGCTGCGGCCGCGTTTACCGAGTGCTTTTAAGTAACTCCCTCGCAACTTTCCCTGAGCAGATCCCTTGAATATCTTGTACAGAGCGCTGTACATAAGAAAGAAAAGGAGAACGCTACTTATGAAAAAGAAATCCATTCTGATGGCTGCGATCGCAGTCATGCTCGTCGCGGTGCTGGTCGTCGGCGGCACGCTGGCGTACTTCACCGATACGAAGTCTGCAACCAATACGTTTACTACTGGCAAAGTCAGCATTACCCTGAACGAAAAGAACGCCGATGGCACTCCGTTTACTCAGGGTCAGGTGCTCTTGCCGGGTTCCCAGACCAAGAACAACATTGCCAAGAGAGTGACCATTACCAACAACACGGGCTCTGAATATGCCTACGTTTGGCTTGAGGAACTGATTCCTGCAGCGCTCGACAGCACGGATGGTTCTACCGGCACGAACAATATCATTCACATTAACACCCCGGGCAGCACTTGGGATAAGTATCGTGCGGACAATAGATTTTGGGCAGAAGGCCAGACGGAGGCGCTGCCGCTTGAGCAGACTTGGGATCTCGATCCGGAAGAAGAGCTTGCGAGTCACCTTGGCCCCGAGGGCTATGCTGGCACCGAGACGATTGATGGCGTTGTCTACAACAAGTACATCAAGCTGTATCATGGCAAGCTGGCAGCCGGTGAGGAGACTACGCTTGGTATGAGCCAGGTTTACATGGACTCCAAGGTCGATACCAATGATCAGGGCCAGTACACCATCAATGGCAACGTTATCAACTATGATTTCAGCAATGGCGTCAACATCATCGTTCGCGCTTACGCGATTCAGGCCGATGGTTTCGCGGATGTCTATGCGGCTTACAAAGGCTATCACGGCATCAAGTAATTTTCCCTGTCAATTTTGACCCCAAAGGGGCGGCGATTTCGCCGCCCCCATCGGGGACTCTGGCTCGGCTTCAATCCGGGCGCGGGCGGCGGGACTGCCGCTGTCCGCGCGCAGACTGAAAGAGAGAATCCCGCAGAAACAGTCCCGGCGCGCCTTCGGGCGCGGAAGAGAATCCCTGCGCACAGCGCAGAATAACCCCCGGCAAGGAGAAAGGTGGTTTGTGCATGAAGAAGAAGTGGACCATCGCGACGGTGCTCCTCCTGGCAGTGGCACTGCTGGCGGTCGGTACGTGGGCGTACTTTTCGGCCGTCGGCACGGCGGACAACGTCATCACGATGGGCTCGGTCAAGCTCGCGCTGCACGACGAGGACGGTAACGGCAATCCGTTCACGACCGTGCGCGTCATGCCCGGCAGCGTCGTGAACAAAGTGGTGTATGTGGAGAATGTCGGCACGGGTGCGTTTTACACCCGCGTGAAGATCACGCCCGAGATCCTCAACGCCGACAGCGAGCGCATGCCGCTCGACCCGAGCGAGCACCTGCTGGTGCTGGATCTGAACGATACCGACTGGATCGCCGGAGCGGACGGATACTATTATTATAATGGTGCGGTCGATCCGAAGACGGCCACGACGCAGTTGTTCAGCCGCGTCACGTTCAGCACCAAAATGGGCAACGAATACCAGAATTCCACGGTGCACATCTATGTAACGGCGGAGGCCGTGCAGACGGCGAACCTTGAGCAGTACGCCGCCAATGATGTCAGAGATGTATGGAAGCACGTCGGAGCGGTCGAGGCGAGCACCTCGAGCACGCAGATCGACCCGATCCCGACGCCCTGAGAAAGGAGGACGAAACCATGAAAAAACGCATTCTCTCGCTCGTCCTCTGTGCAGCCCTGCTCCTGAGCCTGTGCCTGTTCATGGGCGCCGGCGTGGCCGAAGACACGACTGCCGACGGCAGTGCGGAGACCACGGAGACGGTCGTGAGCACGAGCGGCGCTCCTGAGTTTCAGAGCGTCGGCCCGTTCATGACGTATTTCCCCGGCAGCAGTACGGTGAGGAAAGCGCCGGTGCTCCGCGCGGCGGCAAAGGATACATCGGACGGGGCGAGCAATGCTGTGGATGTCACCAAGACTGCGACGGCTACCGACGTAAAAGATGCAGCCGGAAATCCGGTCTATCAGATCGATCTGACCGCAGCTGCCAAGTCGAACATCGTCACGCACACGAAAGCGTGCGACATTGTCCTCGTCCTTGACCGCTCCGGTAGTATGAATTTTTCCCTGACCGGCAGCGACAACAACAGCAAGGAACGCGTCGCGGCATTGCAAACAGCCGTGAATGCTTTCCTTACAACGATTCAGAAGAGGTCCCCCGACAGCCGTGTGGCAATTGTGTCGTATGCATCTGACGTTACCATCGACAGCGGTACAAAGACGGCGAGCGGCGCACTTATTCCCGTCACGGCGGATAATACGGTCAACAGCGCTCTGACGCAGATTGTCAGCGGCTTGTCTACGCGCTGCAACGGCGGTACGCAGTCCGGCATGGGCCTGCAGCAGGCTGTGAACATCTTCAACAGTGTCTCAGCAAGCGATTCCAACTATGACAACACGCGCGTAACAGTGCTGTTCACGGATGGTAAGCCCGGGGACAGAGAGTGGAAAGGGACTGATGAGGGCTATGATGTAGCGCAGCAGTCGGTGCACTGGTCTACCATTCTCAAGCACGCGAAGGGTGACACCTTCAACATGCAGGCGAACGTCGAAGAACAGGACTTCTTCGGCGAGCGCTTTGTTTGGCAGTGGACGGGCTTTGCCTCCGGAAAATATCTTTATGGCGTTTCCAACTATCAGGACTTCCAGAAGGGCAGTGCCAATAAAGACGACTGGAATTGGACGGGCTGCGGCTCTACGGTGTACAGCGTCGGTCTGGGCTTGAAGGCTTCGGATGGGAAGGATTCGGAAGGCTGCAAGATCAACGAGTATATGTACCGTGTTTCCAGCCATCGCCCGGATGGATCGCATGTGGATAACAACCGTGTCAACGAATGGGAGCAGGGAACGGATTCTTGGGAAGGGCTGTACACGGATGACAGAACCCGCAACCATGAAAACGGCTATTACCTGACAACGGATAATGCAGCCGAACTTCAAAGGATCTTTACACAGATTGCGCAGCAGACCGGTGGGGCCGTCAAGGACGTCACCATCCGCGATGAGATCTCAGAGTTCTTTGTCCCCTGCGACGCAGCAGGAAACGCGTATACAGTTGGCGACACGATTACATCGAACGGCAAGACCGGGACGGTGCGGCAGGACGCCAACGGCAACTACTACATTGAGTGGACAAACGTCACGCTGACGCCGGAGCAGATTGACAGCAACAAAGTGGTGACGAAACCGGCAGAAACCTTCCAGAGTACACTGTATGTCAAGCCGCGGGACGGTTTCCTCGGCGGCAACAATGTCCCGACGAACGGCAGTGAGTCCGGCGTCTATACAGCGGCTGGTGAAGCAGTAAAGAAGTTCCCGCAGCCGGAAGTGAACGTTCCGATTAAGATGGGCGCATTTGAGGCCCAGACGCGCAACATCTACTATGGCAATGCAGCACCGACGCTGCCGGAGCTGAGCACAGCAACGCCGCTGGAGGCCTGGCAGACGCGGTATGTCACGATTACTCGCACGAGCAATACTGATGTCAGCAATACAACTGACGACGAGTACGCTGTGACGGTTACGGTCACCCCGGAAGCGGCAAAGGAGACTTCGGCAGGCGCTCCCGCCATTGCGCAGACTACGACGGTTAACTCTGTCGTTCATGTCTACAAGCCGGAGATCACATTCAACGACTCGCGCATCAACTACGGCGAAACTGCTGACTATAACAGCAACGGCGGCGCAGTCGTGTGGAAGCACGGTAACGATGTTGCCGTGGCTGCAAACATGACCGGCGAAGCGCCTGCGCTGACATATGCCTATGATCCGGCGGCGGCTGCGTTCACGAAGGACACCTACGTCAAGGTGACGGTCACCAGCGACAAGGATACTGCCACCACAAAAATTAGCGACGCTGTTACATTCGTGCATACAGCGGACACGGTCTTCCCGGGCTGCAGCTTCGACAGCACAAAGGGGCAGTTCATCGTGCACATCAATGTGTTCGACCTGACGATCCAGAAGACCGCGAAAGCCGGCACAACGATCGACCCGAACCAGACGTTCGTGTTCAAAGTGAAGAACAACGACAACGGTAAAACGATGGAGATCGTGATCACCGGCGCGGGTCAGAAGACGGTCAAGAGCCTCCCGATGGGCAGCTACACCATCACCGAGGACACCGGCTGGTCGTGGCAGTATCGCCCGACCGCAGACACCCAGACGATCACCGTCAGCGAGACTTCGAAGACCGTGACGTTTGAAAACGAAAAAACGCCTACCAACTGGCTCACGAGCATTGCCGACGTGATCAACACTTGGATCAGCGGCAGCGCCGCGCAGAAAAACTGAACAGGAGGGATGACATATGAAACGTATCTTTAACGGTTCAGGCGGGAGAAAGACCGCGCTCATCCTCTCCCTGTGCCTGATCTTCGCACTGGCCGTCGGCACGACGTTCGCCCTGCTCAAGGCGAACACCGAGCCCGTGACGAACACCTTCACGGCGGCCAAGTCCGGAACGGACATCGTCGAGGAATTGGATGGAAACCAGAAAAAGAGCATCGTCGTCAAAAACACCGGCACGGCCGTGTCCTATGTCCGCGTCAAGCTGGTCATGAACTGGGTGGATGAGAGCGGCAATGTCTCCGCCGAGCCGGTGAACATCACGCCGAGCATCACGGACAACTGGTTCGAGCAGGGCGGCATCTACTACTACAAGATGCCGGTCGCGGCGAAAGGCGAAACGACCAACCTGCTGGCAGCATCCATCGTGCAGCCGGAGAATGCGCCCGCGGGCTATCACCTCGAGGTGACGGTGCTGGCCGAGAGCATTCAGGCCGCGCCGAGCAAGGCCGTGACAGATAGCTGGGGCGTGGGCGTTGACAGCAACGGCTATCTGACGCAGCCGACCACGACACCATAAGGAGGGCAGCGGTATGAAACACAAAAAGTTTACCATGATCGTCGCCCTCGTGCTGGTGGTCGCGCTGGCCGCGGGGCTGGGCATCTGGGCGACGGGCGAGGAAAAGCTCCCCACCGTCACCTACTATGACGGCAACGACGGCAACAACGCGCGCTTTGCCTTTACCAACACCGGCAAGGGCTCGGCGACGGACCTGTTTGCCAACTTCTCCAACTGCATGCCCGGTGACAGCCTTACGCAGACCATCTGCGTCAAGGCCGACAGCGCCAACGGCGCGCAGGGCGCGAAGGTCTACCTCCGCGCTGAGATCGACGGCGACACCTCCGCCAAGGAGGGCACCGCCATCAAGTACGACGATGTGCTCAGCCACATCAACATGACCGTGTCGCAGGACGGCAAGGTGCTCGCGACCAATAAGAACGCGAGCCTCTTCGACCAGCTCGACGCGGCCGACGGACTCAAGAGCGACGTCCTCGTTGCCGAGGTCTTCCCGAAGACAGACCCGATCAAGCTGGACGTGACCGTTGAGATCGACCCCGCGATGGGCAACGCCTTCCAGGAAGCGGCCGCGCACATCAAGTTCGTCTTCTCCGCAGAGGACAACGAGCTGCCGCCTCCGCCGCTGGAGCGCGATAACCACGACTCGTACATCGCCGGTTATCCGGACGGCACGGTCGCACCGGGCAGACCGATCACGCGCGCCGAGGTCGCCGCGATCTTCTACCGCATCCTGAGAGATGACGGCCGTGAGGAGATCTGGACCACCAAGTGCTCGTACTCGGATGTCCCGGCCCAGAGCTGGTACACCAGTCAGGTCGCCACGCTCACCAACGGCGGCATCCTCGCCGGCTACAAGGACGGCACATTCCGCCCGCAGCAGTACATCACCCGCGCAGAGTTCGCGACGATCGCGGCGCTGTTCTTCCATGCGCCGGAGGTCGAGGACGATGCCTTCACCGATATCTCCGACAGCTGGGCGCGCGACTACATCAACCGCGCGGCGAAGCTCGGCCTGATCAGCGGCTATAAGGACGGCACGTTCCGCCCGCAGAACCAGATCACCCGTGCCGAGGTCATGGAGATCATCAACAACGTCCTCTTCCGTACCCCGGATAAGGATCATCTGCTGCCGGACATGATCGTCTGGCCGGACAACAGCAACAAGACGGCGTGGTACTACGCAGCCGTGCAGGAGGCCACCAACGGCCACGAGTACGAGCGCGTGGACAACACCTCGCCTGAGACGTGGACGGAGCTCAGACCGCCGCGCGACTGGGATGCGCTGGAGGCAGAGCTGTCGCAGAAGTATCCCGACCGGTAAGCGCGCTGCGCTGACGGTTGGAAAAATACCATAGCGGACACCCCCTGTGCTGCGGCACAGGGGGTGTTTTGTGCCGACAAAAATATTGCCTTTTTGACATGAGGGCGGCCGGCTGCACGCAATATTTGCGCGCGGAGGTAGAATTGTTCACAATTTCTGCGGTATAACTTGCATGCACGAAAAAAGTATTATCAGAATTTGCCGCGTTTCGCCTTGCGGCAGCGCAAAAGCTGCAGAGCAGAAGGCGAATGAGGTTTTTTGGCGGCAGAGGCAGTACAGAAGGAGCAACCATGTTAAAGCTGGGAAAAAAATCTTCGGTCGACCTGCTTTCCGGCGACGAAGGATGGGTGATTTTCAAGTTTTCCGTACCGATCATTCTCTCGTATTTGCTGCAGCAGATCTATACGATCAGCGATGCTGCGATCTGCGGGCAGACGCTCGGCGTCGATGACATTGCGGGCGTGAACGATGTGTTTCCGATCCTGTTCATCTTCCTGCAGTTCGCGGTCGGCTGCACCGCCGGATTTTCGGTCATCACGTCCATCGCGGCGGGGCGCGGCGATCAGGCCAGAGTCCGCAGATCCTTTGCGGCGCAGCTTGTTCTCGGCGGTGTCCTGTCGCTCGTGCTGACCGGTGTCGCCGTGCTGACGCTCAAGCCCCTGCTCCGGTTCATCGGCCTGTCCGAGGCAAACCCCGGCGTCTGGAGGGCGGCATATCAGTACTCGCTGGTCATTTTCCTCGGGATCTTCGCGCAGCTCTATTACAATTTGATCTGCTCCGTTTTGCGCAGTCTGGGCGATTCGACCACGCCGCTCATCTTCCTGCTGTTTTCCACCGTGCTGAACATCGGGCTCGACCTGCTGTTCATCCTTGCGTTCCGGCTCGGGGTCATCGGTGCGGCGGCTGCCACCGTGCTGGCGCAGGCGGTGAGCGCGCTCCTGTGCCTGATCTACGCCTTCGGAAAATATCCGGAACTCCACCTCTCCGGACAGGATTTTCGCGCGGAGTTTTCCGTGTATGCGCAGCACCTGAGTCAGGGGCTGCCGATGGGACTTCAGTTTTCGGTGCTGGCGATCGGCATCATCGTGATGCAGCGCGCGCTCGTCGGCTTCGACATCGGGCCGGACGGCATCATGGCGGCCGGAAACCCCGCGCAGAACGGCTTCGGCGCCGCCAACAAGCTCAACAACTTCCTGATGTGCCCGATGAATGCGCTCAGCACCGCGATCGTCAGCTTCAACGCGCAGAATCTGGGTGCGGGCAGACAGGACCGGATCCGGCGCGGAACGGTCAAGAGTCTCCTGATCGGGCTCGCCATGTATCTGATCCTCGGCGGCGCCGGCATGCTCCTGACGATCCGGGGGGCATACCAGTACCTGTTTATGAGCGCGGACAAGATCACGGCGGCCACGATCCGCTACGGGAACCTGTATCTGTACGTGGATCTGTCCATGTACTTTGCGCTGATGGTCCTGTTTGTCTTCCGCTCCGGCGTGCAGGGCGTGGGGCACGCGGAGTTTACGCTGGTCGCCGGCTGCGCCGAGCTGATCGCGCGCGTTCTGATCTGCGCCTTCCTGCCGAAGCTCATCAACGGCGGGGCGATCGATTCCTCGGCCTCCGTGGGCGCATACATTGCGCTGTGCTTTGGCGATCCGGGCGCGTGGGTCCTGGCGGTCGTTTCGCTGATCTATCCGGTCACGCGGTATCTGTTCGGCGGCGCGCGAAAAAAGCAAAGCGAGCATGCCGCCTGAAAACCGGCGCAGCTGCGCAGACCGGATGCACAGATGCCCGCAAGCGCCCGATCCCGTTGACAGGCGCTCTGCGGCTGCGTATAATACAAACGGTGCGTACCTGCCGGCAGTCAGGCAAAAAGCCTGACTGCCGTTTTGATACCGACAGGAACAGGATCGGAGGGACTCTGTGTGAATATTACGGTCTATCTCGGCGCAAACGAAGGCAATGATCCGGCTTTGCGGGAAGCGGTTCAGGAGCTTGGCACATGGATCGGCACAAGCGGAAATGCGCTGGTCTACGGCGGCTCCAGATCCGGGCTGATGGGCGCGATCGCGGACAGCGTTTTGCGCTCCGGCGGAGAGGTGACCGGCGTCGAACCACGGTGTTTTATCGAGAGCGAATTCCAGCACGACGGCCTGACCAGGCTGATCGTGACCGAGGACATGGCGGAGCGCAAGCGCAAAATGATCGAGCTCGGCGATGCCTTTATCGCCTTCCCCGGCGGAACGGGGACGCTCGAGGAGATCGCAGAGGTCATGTCCAAGGTGTCTCTGAAGCATCTGGACGCGCCGTGCATCCTCTACAACCTGAACGGTTACTACCATGCGCTGCAGGCGCTTTTGGAGCAGATGATCGAAAAGGAGCTGTCGTCCAGGGCACGGCAGGAGGGCATTTACTTTGCTGACAACCTCGAGGAGATCCGGCGCATCCTGAGCCCCGCGTGATTTCCGGCCGGCCGTCTCCCGGATATGCAAAGATCCCCTCCGTATGCGGAAAAGCATACGGAGGGGATTTGTTGTTTGGCTCGATGCCGGCTGCTGCGCACTGGCTCAGCCGAGATACTGCTTGTCGTAGTTATTCTGGATGCAGGAGATAACCTGCGTGATGACGGTGTTGAACGGGGTGGGCACGCCCAGCCGCGCGCCGTAGCGCGCGATCGCACCGTTGAGCACCGAGATCTCCGTCTGGCGCTGGTGCAGCACGGCGTCCTGCGCCATGGAGGGATAGTAGTTGCCGAGGTTTGCGACGATGTTCGGCTCCTCCTTTTCCATCAGCGGCCAGAGATCGCCGATGCCGAGCGCCTGCGCGACGGCGCAGCCCTCTTTCCAGACGTGCATGACGATGTCGTGCCCGTAGGGGTCGGCGAACGTTTCCTTCACCTTCAGGCGCATGACGGCGCTCACGCCGTTGTAGCCGCTGTTGGCGATGACTTTTTTCCAGATGTACGGGCGCACGTCCTCGTCAAAGCTCGCGTTGCAGCCGCCCGCGCGGAAGCACGCCTCGAGCGCCTTGCCGGCGGCGTCGGCCTTCGGGTTGTTGCGCACGGCGCCGAAGTGCATCTGGATGCCCTTTTCCGGCTTGCTCACGCACACGCCGGGGCCGGCCAGCTCCGTGCCGATCAGGCCGCTGCCGTAGAGGATGCGGTCGGCGTCCACGAACTGCGCGAGCACCTCGTCATTGCCGAGACCGTTTTGCAGCGACACGACCGCCGTCTCCGGCCCGATGCAGGGCATGGTGTCGGCCATGACGTCCTCCGTCTGCGTGGCCTTGACCATGAGGATGACCATATCCATCGTGCCGATGTCGCGCGCGGTCGCGCTCGTGTGAAAGCCCGTGAGTACCTCTTCGCCCTCCGGCGTGCGGAAGACCAGCCCGTCGGCTGCGATCTTATCCATGTGCGCCTTGTATTTGTCGACGAGCCAGAGCTCGGCGCCGCCCTTGCGCAGGTAGGCGGCAAAGACGCTGCCGGCAGCGCCGGAGCCGATCATTGCGATTTTCATGCGGTTGCCTCCTTAGCAAACTGCCGGCCGGTTGGTGCCCGGCCGGCAGCGAAAAAACGGGGTGAACTTACTTCAGGTACTGCTTGTCGTAGTTGCCCTGGATGCAGCGCACGACCTGAGACAGGACCTTGCACACCGGGGTGTCGATGCCCAGCTGCTCGCCGTACTCGGCGATCTTGCCGTTGAGCACGTCGATCTCGGTCTGGCGGTGGTTGAAGAGCATATCCTGGCACATGGACGGATAGTAGTCGGCGATGTTGGTGACGATGTCCTGATGATCGTGGGCGATGAACTCGTCCGCGTCCATCGGCACGCCCTTGGCGGTCGCGACCGCGCAGGTCTCGCGGATGACGCTGTGGAACAGCCACTGGCCGAACGGATCCGCCTCGACCTCACCGATCTTCAGGCGCAGGACGGCGCACACGGTGTTGACGGTGGCGTTCACGCAGACCTTTTTCCAGATGAACTTGTAGATGTTGTTGTCGGTGCCCGGCTCGCCGTCGCGCCAGTAGGCGTCGCAGCCGCCGTCACGGTAGCACTTGAGCATCTCGGCGCAGGCCGCGTCGTTGAGCTCCGAGCGGACCGCACCGCCGAAGTTCATCTGCACGCCGCCGGCCGGGGTGGACACGCAGTGCGCGGGCTCGGGCAGAGCCGTGCCCAGCACGCCGGAGCCGATGATGCAGCGCTCTTTCGGGAAGACCTTGAAGAGGTTGTCATCGTTGCCGAGGCCGTTGATGAGGGAGACCGCGACGGTGCTGTCGCCGACGACGGGCAGGGAGTCCTGAATGGCCTGCTCGAGCTGGGTCGCCTTGGTCATGTAGATGATGACATCGACCTTGCCCTCCGCTGCGGCCGCATCGGCAGCGGTGGTATAGGTGCGGAAGCCCTTGAGCTGGTAATCGTAATCCTTGTAGCCGCCGTCTTCCTCCTGATGGATGGTGAAGTGCATGCCTTCCTCGGCGACCTTCTTCATGTGTGCCTCATAGCGGTCGATGAGGATGATGTCCGCACCGCCCTTGCGCAGGTAAGAAGCGAAGACGCTGCCGGCAGCGCCGGAACCATACATAGCAAATTTCATAGTGATGTCTCCTTTTTCTGATTCTGTCTGTTTGCGATATCTTCGGCCGTCGCAGGCATTGCCTGACGGCGGATTACCGAACGGTGTTGGTGAGGGTGCCGATGCCCTCGATGCTGCAGGCGACTTCGTCGCCCGGGTGCAGCCATTTCGGCGGGTCAAAGCCCATGCCCACGCCGGCGGGCGTGCCCATGGAGATGATCGTACCGGGGAGCAGGGTCATGCCGCGGCTGAGCTCGGCGATGACATACGCGACGTGAAAGATCATCAAATCCGTGGTGCTGTCCTGCCGCAGCTCGCCGTTGACGCGGCTCCGGATGCAGTGCGGCTCGCGCACGTCAAATTCCTCCGGTGTCACGATCCACGGGCCCATCGGCGTGAAGCCGTCGAGACTCTTGCCGCGGTACCACTGCTTGTGCTGGTTCTGGATCGTGCGCGCGCTCACATCATTTAAAATGGTGTAGCCGAATACGTACTCGAGTGCCTCCGCCTCGCTGACGTTGTATGCGCGTCTGCCGATCACGACGGCCAGCTCCGCCTCATAGTCGAGGTCGGTGACGATGTCGCTGTGGCTGTCGATGTCGCCGCCGGGGGCGACGGCCTCGTGCACGCGCTTGGAAAAATAGATCGGGAACGTGTCCGGCGCTTTCGCACCCTTGCCGGTGACGCGCTCGCTCTCCTTGGCATGGTCAAAATAATTGATGCCCAGGCAGATCACGTCCTGCTCCGGGCGGGGGATCGGGGCGAGCAGATGCACCTGCTCAAGCGGCAGCGCGGCGCTGCGCAGCACGGCAGCCGTGTCCAGCACCGGCCAGAGGCCGATGAGCGCCTGCATGTCCGCGCAGCCGGGCACAGGGTGCACGGCGGTCGCGTCCGCGTTGAGCAGACCGACGGCGCTGCGGCCGTTGATTTCGAATGTCACGAGCTTCATAGGGCTGCGCTCCCTCCGTGTTTCGTACCCGGCAGTGAATGTGTACGCAAAAAATGATGGTTAAAAATTCATCAAGCGCGCCTTCCAGGGACAAAATCCTGTGTCAAGAAAATGCCAAAGTCGTTTGTCAGCAAATAGACAAAAGACTTGACCTATCAGCATTGTTATGATAGCACGAAAGTGCAGATGCCGCAACTGTTTTCTTTCTGTCAAAGCGCTAAAATCACGCGAATTTTTACAAAAATGCCAGATTCAGAGTGCATAAAAATTCGCGCAAGAAATTGTGCACATCGACGATTTTCGGGAAATGTTGGGGATTGGAAGAGGCTGTTATTGACTTTTGCGCGTGAGAGAATTATAAATTTACTATCCCGAGTTGTTAATGACTTGTTCACAAATTAACACAAGGACGAGGATTTCAAAGCCCGCCGCAGTTGTAGGAGAGCACGCGGCGGGTTTGAAATAGAGAGCAAAAGAGAAAAGCAAACAGAGAAAAGAAAGAGGTAAAAAATGGATAACAAAAAGCTCAAGAGCAGCTGGGCAGCCGCCTTCACCGTGGCGTCCGTCTGGTTCGGCACGCACGTGGGCGCCGGCTTTGCGACCGGCAACCAGGTCGTGAACTACTTTGTCCAGTACGGCTGGACCGCGGCCATCTTCCCGCTTCTGGCCATGGGCATTCTGGCCGTTGTCATGTACATCATGATGAAGTTTGCCAAGCTTAACGGTTTCGACAACTATAAGGACACTTACCGCGCCCTGTATCCGAAGCCGTGGATGGAAGTCTTCTTCGAGATCTTCTACATCATCATCATCCTCGCGGCGGTCGCGTCCTGCGTTGACGGCGCCGGCGGCATCGTCAAGAGCCTGGTCGACCTGCCCGACATCATCTGCAACCTCGTCATCATCGCCCTGCTGATCCTTCTGTCGATTTTCGGCGTTGACCTGATCATCAAGGCTTCCACCGTTCTTTCCACCGCGATCCTGATCGTCACCGCAATCCTGGTCATCATGGGCTTCGTCGTTCCGATCGACGCGGTCGCTCAGGAGCTCGCCACTGAGAACGCGGCTTACGCGGCCATCCCGGCCATCGCTGACGTCACCTCCCAGAAGGGCATCGAGGGCGTCTGGCGCGGCGTGTTTGTGTACGCTGCTTTCCAGTGCGTGTCTGTCCCGGCCATGATCGCCGCTTCCACCGAGCTGACGCACAAGGGCGTCAAGCGCGCCAGTATCCTCGGCTGGCTCATGAACGGCGGCGCGCTCGCCGCTTCCGGTGCCATGCTGCTGCGCTGGTACCCGATCCTCTGCACCATCAAGAGCGTTGGCGTCGACACTGTCGCCAGCATTGCAGCCCGCCACATCGGCGATGTCATGAAGCTCCCCAACCAGAGCGTCGTCACCCTCATGGGCAGCGGCTACACCTGGCTGTTCGTCGTGTACACCATCCTGCTGTTCTGCGCGTTCGTGTCCACGTCCGTCACGCTGGTCTACTCCATGATCCAGCGCTTCGAGGGTCACTGCTTCCCGAAGGCCATCAAGAGCAAGGCTGTCCGCAGCGTCATCGTCGGCCTGGTCGTCATCGGCCTGTGCTATGCGGTTTCCCTGCTCGGCCTGTCGACCATCATCTCCAAGATCTATGGCTATGACGGCTACTATGCACTGATCGTTGTTGTGCTCCCGGCGTTCATCTGGGGCATCCCGAAGATCAAGAAGCTGTCTGCCGAGAAGAAGGCAGAGCTGTCTGAGTGATCTGACGAAGGCGCAGCTCTCCAGCGTCCCGATTAAGAAATATGGATCGCCGCGTTTGCGGCGTCATAGAGAGGCAACCCCGCAGGCAATCGCCTGCGGGGTTGTCGCTGTCAAAAAGTATTCCTTTTTGACAAAGGGGCTGCAGTCTGCTGCGCGCATAATTTGTGCGCCTACGGCAC
>OFOK01000102.1_pt1 | contig 85124 bp, 74 predicted proteins | sample 1542001 | NCBI WGS metagenome assembly OFOK01 (sample SAMN04209242, study PRJEB22552) | human gut metagenome | biome: gut; material: feces | host: Homo sapiens | place: USA: Oklahoma
GTCTGGGCCGTGTCTCAGTCCCAATGTGGCCGTTCAACCTCTCAGTCCGGCTACCAATCGTCGCCATGGTGAGCCTTTACCTCACCATCTAGCTAATTGGACGCGAGTCCATCTTAAAGCGGATTTCTCCTTTTCCCCCTGTGCCATGCGGCACCGTGGGCTTATGCGGTATTAGCAGTCGTTTCCAACTGTTGTCCCCCTCTTTAAGGCAGGTTCCTCACGTGTTACTCACCCGTTCGCCACTAAGCTACTTCCTCTTCCATCCGAAAACTTCCGAAAAGGTAGCTCCGTTCGACTTGCATGTGTTAGGCGCGCCGCCAGCGTTCGTCCTGAGCCAGGATCAAACTCTTTATAAAATGGTATCTAAACCAGATTACTCTGAATTTAAATCGCTGTATTCCTCAGAACGCAATCGCTTGCGTCCTTTGAATTACTTGTTTTTTGGAATTTTTTTAGAGCTCCAATCGCTCCAAAAAGGGTTCCTTTCAAGCTTCGATATTGTTCAGTTTTCAAGGTCCTGCCGCATGCCCCGCTCCGGGGCAGCTTGTTTATTATATCTCGCCATCTCCGCTTTGTCAAGCAGTTTTTTGCAATTTTTTCACCGGAACTTTTCTTATGCTTTCGGCTGCCCTCTTGCAACTTGTTTTCCTGTGGTATTATAATAAGGTATTCCATTCTGAACGGAGGGCGTCGGCATGGTTTTGGCTGTAAATATCGGCAACACTCATATCTGTATCGGCGGCTACGAAAATGGCGCGCAGGCCTTTTCGGCCAAGCTGTCTTCTGAACCGCCGCGCACGGCGGACGAATACGCCCTGCAGCTGTGCAGCCTGCTGGCCATGCGCGGCCTGGGCGGCGCTGTAATCGAGGGGGCGATCCTGGGCTCGGTCGTGCCTGCCGTTACCGGCCAAATGCTGGCCGCCCTGCGCGGGTTAGGCGCGCTGCGGGTGCTCACGGTGGGCCCCGGCCTGAAAAGCGGCCTTGCAATCCGCATCGACGATCCGGCCGAGCTGGGCGCAGAGCTTCTGTGCGCTGCGGTGGGCGCGCTGCGGTTGGGGCCGCCCCCTGTCGTGCTGGTATGCGCCGATACCGCCCTGTCCGTGATGGCGGTGAACGCCGCCGGCCAGCTTGTGGGCGGCGTGATTCTGCCCGGCCCGGAGGCCGCCCTGCGCTCCCTGGTGCGGGGCACTGCGCAGCTGCCTCAGGTGGATCTGCAGACCGTCAACGGGGAACCGTCGGTTTTGAGCACCAACACCGCCGCCTGCCTGCGGGCGGGCAGTATTTTAGGTACTGCGGCCATGCTGGACGGCCTCTTGGCGCAGTTCCAGCGGGAGCTGGGCGGCAACGCGCGGGTGGTCGCTACCGGCAGCCTGCCCCCGCCTGTTCGCCGCGCCTGCCGCACCAGCATGGAATACATCGGCGGCCTTATTCTGGACGGTTTGTATGCCATCTGGCTCAAAAATCAAAAATAGACTTTTTGTGGTGTTCCGGCCTATATAATGTATATAAAGCCGTGTACATAAATCCAGGTTGCGCTGTATCCGCGCTGTAAGGCGGAACAGCAGTAAAGGAGAATTGCCATGAAAAACCGCAAAAACCTTCGCTATCTCACCCAACTCTCGGTGCTGCTTGCATTGGAACTGATCCTTGCCTACACGCCTTTGGGCTATCTGCGGGTGCTGCCGGGGCTGGAGATCAGCTTTTTAATGATCCCCGTTGCCCTGGGCGCCATGCTGCTTGGCCCTGCCGCCGGCGCTGTTTTGGGCGGTGCCTTTGGCCTGACCAGCTTCGGCACCTGTTTTGGGGCCAGCACCTTTGGGGCGACCCTGCTGGCCGTGGATCCCCTGCTCACCTTTCTCACCTGCGTGCCCACCCGCCTTTTGGCGGGGTGGCTGACGGGGCTTTTATTCCGCGTGCTGTCGCGCCGCTCTTCCCGCGCGCTTAAAACGGATGGCCAGCAGGTTCCTGTTCCCGCCTATGCCTTTGGCGCTGCGGCGCTGGCCGGGCCGGTGCTGAACACCCTGCTGTTTACCGGGGCGCTGGTGCTCTTTTTCTATCATACCGATTTTATTCAGGGCTTTGTAACTGCCCTTGGCGCCGCAAACCCTTTGACCTTTATGGCATTGTTCGTGGGCATTCAGGGGTTGGTGGAGGCCGCTGTGGGCTTTGCCGTGTCGGGCCTTTTGGGCCGCGCGGTATATGCGGCCCTGCGCCGCAGCCGGGTATAAACGCACGCCGCCAAGGCCAAATTCCCGGGATCAGCTTTACATATATAAGGCTGCTCCCGGGAGTTTTGGCTCGTTTTTTGAAAAAGGGCTTGCCGCCCGCCCGGGAATGTGGTAAAATAACCGTTGCACCCAAAGGGTGCAGATATCATGTGCGTCCGTAGCTCAGTTGGATAGAGCGTTCGGCTCCGACCCGGAAGGCCGCTGGTTCGAATCCAGTCGGGCGCACCAAAAGGGCGTCTTGTTGTAACAACAAGACGCCCTTTTCTTTTACGCTCCCGCCCAAGCCTTTTCGCTATTCTCCTTGACGGCCCGCAGCCCAAAGAATATACTAAAACCGGGCCCAATCCCCGCGCGCCCCGGCCATGGTGCGCTTTTTTGAAATTGTACGAACCGGAGAGATCCTTTATGAAAAAGCTGCAATACAATTCACCTGTTATCCTGACCTTTTTTCTCGCTTCGCTGGCTGCGCTGCTGCTGGGCTTTGCCACCGGCGGCTGGACAACCCTTCATCTGTTCAGCGTCTACCGCTCGTCGCTGGCGGATCCTCTGTTCTATTTCCGGCTTGTGGGGCACATTTTGGGGCATGCCGGGTGGCAGCACTTTTTGAGCAACATGCTGCTCTTGCTGGTGGTCGGCCCGCCGCTGGAAGAAAAGTACGGCAGCCGTGCGCTGCTGGCCGGCATCGGCATTACCGCCGTGCTCTCCGGCATCCTGCAATGCGTGTTCTTTCCGGGCGCCGCGCTGCTGGGTGCTTCCGGCATTGTGTTCATGCTCATCATGCTGGCCAGCCTTTCAGGCATGCGCAGCGGGCAGATCCCTCTCACCCTGCTGCTTGTGGCCGCACTCTACCTGGGCCAGCAGGTCTACGACATTTTGTTTGTGCGCGACAATGTGGCCAATTTTATGCACATTGTGGGCGGGGCATGCGGCACCGGCTTCGGTTTTGCCGCGGCCCGGCGCCGATGAGCCGGCAGCCGGATGCGCTCATGGCCGCCCGGGCCTGGGCGCTGGCTTTTTGCTCCTCATTGGAGGGCGCATATGAAGATTATCCCTTTCACGACCCAAACTGGGCCGTGATGCGCCACAGGGCCAACCAAAAGACCTTTGCCCTTATTTTTGAGCGCCAGGGGCATATTTGGATCAACGTAAAAGCCGAGCCGCAGTGGGTCGATTTTTGGCGCAGCACTTATGCCGCGGTGCTTCCCGCCTATCACATGAACAAACAGCACTGGGTCAGCATTGTGCTGGACGGCAGCATCCCCAGAAAAGCGCTCTGCCGCCTGATCGAGGAAAGCCACGCCCTTACCGCCCCCCACAGCGCCAAAAGAAACCCTCGCACTTCTCGCCCGGCGCCGTAAGGGCACCGCCGTTTGTGTGCGCTGAAACTTCCCTGCCCATTTATTTTTTTCAAAGTTTACACTTCTAATGCACAAAAAAGACGTTATAATAAAGGCGGCAGAACTTTGCGGTTTGCTGCTTGCGTTCTTTAAGCGCTCGAAATCATGTTCTGTGCACCCTGTGTGCATCTCTTGTTTTCCTTTTTAAAACCCTGTTGGAAAGGTGGGCTTCTCATAGACCTTGCCAAAAGTGCCGAAGATTTTTGCCGCTTTTTGTGGCGCAGCTATCTTGTGGAGCGGCGATACGATATTTTGGGCGATGTGGTGGACCCCGGGATCAGCGTGATCGGCACCGGCGCCCACGAGATCAGCCGCAATTTGCAGGAGTTCAGCGCTTCCATGGAGCGCGAGAGCGCCGAGTGGAACGGTGTGTTTACAATCAGGGACCAATGGTACCAGACCACCTGCGTGGCCGACGACATTTACCTTGTAATGGGCGAGCTGATGGCGAAGGAGGATTCGACCGACGGCATCCTCTATGATGTGCGTTTCCGTTTCACCCTGCTCCTGCGGCGCTGCGAAGGGAGCTGGAAGGTTCTTCATGTGCACCAATCCGTACCCGACCCCAACCAGGCGCAGGATGAATTTTTCCCCCACCGGATGGTGGAGCAAAACGGCCAGCAGGTCATCTATAATCTGCGGCACGACACCATGACCGGGCTGCTGAACCGGCTGTATCTCACTGAAACCGTAAACCGCTACATGGCCGATCAGCCCGCCGGGCTGCTGCTCACCCTGGACGTGGACAAATTCAAAACCCTAAACGACAACTACGGCCACCCCTTTGGGGATAAGGTTCTGATCGCTCTGGCCCAAAGCCTTAAGTCCTGCTTTCCCGCCGCCGCCCTGGGGCGCATTGGCGGCGACGAGTTTGTGGTATACCTGCCGGGCGAGGTGAACCACGACTCTTTGGCTGCCGCAGTGTGCGCTTTCCAGCAGGACTGGCAGGAAAGCCAGCGTGCCGCCCGCTTCCCCCAGCCGATTACGGTGAGCATGGGGGCGGCCCGCTTTCCGCAGCACGGCTCCACCTACCGTGCCGTGTGGGAAAAGGCCGACGAAGCCCTGTATCAGGCCAAAAGCCGCGGCGGCGACCAGCTCTGCCTTTTGCCCGGGGAATAAACGCCTGCCCGCAGTCCTCTCTTTCAGGGGCGCTGCACACCAGATTTTCCCCGCGGCAGCCCAGGGGGCAGTTTTACACAGGAGGCATTTTTATGGACGGACACAACCGTGCGAACCTGAAACCCGGTATGACGGTGGACATTGTATTAAAAGCGGACCAGCGCACCGGCAGGCTGACCCGGGGGGTCGTGGCCCGGCTGCTCACCAAAAGCCCCACCCATCCCCACGGCATCAAGGTGATGCTGGAAGACGGGCAGGTGGGCCGTGTACAGCGCATTCTGCCCACCGGGGAGGCCCATTGAACCGCCCCTCTGTTTCTTCCCGCTTTTTATCCCAAAGAAGGGCCGCCCACCGGGCGGCCCTTCTTTATTTTGCATCTCAATTTAGACTCACAGGTTCAATACCTTGGATAAAAAGTCTTTCAGGCGCACATCGTGGGGATCCTCAAAGATCTCGCGGGAGGGCCGGTCCTCCTTGATCTGCCCCTCGTCCACAAACAGCACCCTGCCGCTCACCTCGCGCGCAAAGCTCATCTCGTGGGTCACCACCACCATGGTCATGCCGCTGTCGGCAAGATCTTTCATCACCGCCAGCACCTCGCCCACCATCTCGGGGTCCAACGCACTGGTGGGTTCGTCGAACAGCATCACGTCCGGCTCCATGGCCAGCGCCCGCACAATCGCTACCCGCTGCTTTTGCCCGCCGGATAGCTCGCCCGGGTAGCTCGACGCCTTGTCGGCCAGGCCCACCCGCTCCAGCAGCTGCATCGCCTGGGCCTCGGCCGCCTGTTTGGAAAGGCCCTTGACCTTGATGGGGGCCGCCGTGATATTGCGCAGCACTGTCATATTATTGAACAGGTTGAACTGCTGGAACACCATGCCGATCTTCTGGCGGTGCAGGTTGATGTCTGTCTTTTTGTCGCAGATATCCACCCCTTCAAAAAAGATGTGGCCGCCGGTGGGCTGCTCCAGCAGGTTCAAACAGCGCAAAAAGGTGGATTTTCCGCTGCCCGAGGGGCCGATCACCGCCACCACCTCGCCTTTGGAGATGGTCACGTCGATGTTCTGCAGTACCTTGGTCTTTCCAAAATCCTTGACCAGGCCTTCCACTGCGATCAGTTCACTTGCTGGCATTGGACATCCTCCTCTCGGCAAAAGCAATCAGGCGCGAGGTGGTAAAGGTCATCGCAAAATAGATAATAGCGGCAATGGCCAGCGGTTCAAGCTGTATGTAGGTGATGGCCATCACCCCGTTGGTGCGGTACATCAGGTCGGCAATGCCGATGATGGACACAATGCTGGACTCCTTGATCACCGTGACGAACTCGTTGCCCAGGGCGGGCAGGATGTTCTTGATGGCCTGGGGCAGCACCACCATCTGCATGGCCTGCCCCTGCCGGAAGCCCAGGCTGCGGGCGGCCTCGGTCTGACCGTAGTCCACCGCCTGGATGCCGCTGCGCACGATCTCCGCCACATAGGCCGCCGAGTTGATGCTCATGGCAAACACGCCCGCCGCAAACCGGTCAAAATTTGGGATGAAGCTCACCTCCGGGAACGAGATGCCCAGCATGGGCAAACCGTAGAAAAGGAACATGAGCTGGATCATAAGCGGGGTGCCGCGGATGAACTCGATGTAGGCGTTGGCGAACCACCGGGTGGGTTTGAAGCGCCCCATCTTCATGACCGCCAGCAGTGTGCCCAGCAGCGCGCCGAACAGCACGGTGAAAAAGGCGATGATCAGGGTGTTGCGCACCCCCTCGCCGAAAAAGCCGTTGTATTTTGTAAAGATCTTGCCCATACGGGTAAAAAAGTAGACAAAGCCCTCGAAAAAGTTCATAGCGTTCCTCACTCACATTCGTTCGGCTTAAAAGCACAGCGCATCCCTGTGCCGGAAAAGCGGCACAGGGATGGCCGGTCAATTCTGTTGCCGCCCCAAAGGGCCGCCGGAAAAGGGGGTCTTGCGTCAGATGCCCAGGGTCTTGGCCTGCGCCACGGCCTCTTCGTAAGCCGCTTCAAAGGAGCCGTCCGCCACCACCTGGGTGATCACCGCGTTCACCAGTTCCTTCAGGTCGTCGGTGCCCTGTTTCAGCACGGCGGCCTTGCCGAAATTGGCCTCTTCCTTGCTGAACTCAAAGTTGGCCACCACAATGCCGTCGTTGTTGGCTACCAAGCCTTCGCCCACGGCGCCGTCCACCACCAGGCCGTCGATCTTGCCGCCCGCAACTTCCAGGGCCAGGGCGGGCCATTTGTCCAGCTCAAACAGTGTGCAGTCGGGCAGTGCGTTCTGGATCAGCTTGCTCTGCACGGTGCCGCGCTGGGCGCCCAGGGTTTTGCCCTTCAGGGCTTCTTTGCTGGTATACACATCCTCGTTGCCCTTCTGCACGATGAGCAGCTGCTGGTCCTGCTGGTACACCTCAGAGAAATCGATCTCCTTGGCGCGGTCCTCGTCCACGGTAAACCCGGCGATGCCCAGGTCCACCTGGCTGCTCTTGACCGCGGGGATGATGCCGTCGAACGCCATGTCCATCACTTCCAGCTCCACGCCCAAGGCGTCGGCAATCTGATGGGCCAGCCAGATATCGCAGCCGGCAAAATTGGCATTGGCGTCCAGGAATTCAAAGGGAGCGTACTGGGCCTCGGTCCCGAGCACCAGCTTGCCTTTGGCTTTGATGGCGTCGATGGTGGCGCCGGTGTAGGCCGAGTAGTCCACCGCCGCGGTGGAGTCGGGGGCCGAAGCCGCCTGGGACGCGGGCGCAGACGCCGGCTGGCTTGCGGGGGCAGAAGCCGGGGTGCTGCTGGACGTGGCGCCGCCGCAGGCGGCCAGGCTCAGCGCCAAAACGGCGCTCATCATTGCTGCAAGAAACTTTTTCATGATGTAAATCCCTCCATTGGTGAAGCGCCTCTCTGTGCGCCTCCTGTGTGTATGATTATACATCATCCATGCATATTTGCAAGCGTTTTTGAAAATTTATTCACAAAAAATGCAATTCTTTACGTTTTGACTAAAATCTTAGGTCCCGGGCGCGCGCGCATTGTCAGAATGCCAGGGCTTCGATGCGGTCGAACGCCTCTTTCAGCCGGTCCAGCCCTGTGGTGCAGGCGATCCGCACATATCCCTCCCCCGCCGCGCCGAAAGCCACGCCGGGCACCATGGCCACATGCGCTTCGCGCACCAGCCGCTGGCAAAACGCGAGGGAATCCATCCCGGTCTTTTGTATGTTCATGAATAAATAAAAGGTACCTTGGGGCGGGCGCACCGAAAATGCCGGCATGGCGTTGATGCGCTGCGCTGCGTAAAACACCCGCTCTTTATAGGCCGCGGTGTACTGGTCGCCAATTTCGCTGCGCAGCCGCAGCGCATGCAGCGCCGCCCGCTGCGACACCGAGGGCGCCGAGTACACCAGGTTTTCGTTCACCCGCTTCATGGCGGCCACAATGGGGGGCTCGGCGATGATATGCCCAATGCGCCAGCCGGTCATCAGATAATTTTTTGAAAAGCTGTTCAGGGTGACCGTGCGCTTTGCCATGCCCGGCAGCGCCCGCAGGGGCAAAAAGCCGGTTTCATACATGTAGTCCGTATAAATTTCGTCGGCCAAAACCACCAGATCGTGCATCTTGGCCGCGGCCGCGATGGCCCTGTAGGTATCCATATCATAGGCCGCGCCCGTGGGGTTGCAGGGGTTGTTCAGGATCAGGGCTTTGGTGCGCTGGGTGATGGCCGCCTCCAGCCGCGCGGGGTCGATTCCAAAGCTGTCGGCCTCAAAGGTGGGCACCTCCACCGCTGTTCCCCCGGCAAGCTCCACCTGCTCTTTATAGGGGGAAAAATAGGGCGAGAAAAGAATCACCTCGTCGCCCGGGTCAAGCAGGGTCAGAAGCGCCAAAGCCATACCAAAGCAGCTGGAGGCCGTAACAAACACCTGCTCTTTTTCCAATGGCATGTGATATTCAGCGGCATAGAACTGCCGGATCGCCCCGATCAGCTCCGGGTCGCCCTGGGGGTCGGTATAATGGGTATGGCCGGCCTTTGCATCCGCCATGGCGGCCCGGATGATCCGCTCATCCGTGGTAAAATCCGTGTCGCCGATGGAAAGGTCGATCATGTCCGGGTAGTTGTTTTTCTCGGCGGCGGCGCTGGCCATCACGCTGGGGCCGGCCGCCGCAAACCGCTTTGCAACAAAATCTCTCATGCCTTTTCCCCCTCCTCCTGCACCCGCGGAATCACGGTGGACCCGTTGGGGATTATATAAACCAGCTTGCCCTCAAGGTCCAGCTGGGCCAGCAGGGCCGCAGGGTCGCGGAACGCCCGGATGCCCATGGGCGCCACCAGGGCGGGATCCACGCCGGTGAGCATTATAATGTTATAACGCCGCGCCTGCTCGCAGTTCAGGTAAAAAATGTAGCCGGGGATGGTAAAGTTCTCCCGCAAAGCCGGGTCCAGCCTGCCCTCCCGCAGCGGTTTGCACCAGTCAAAATATTCCGCAGGCCCCCCGCCCTCGCGGCATTCGGCCACCAGCACCAGGGTGCCCCCGGGTTTCAGGCCGCTCTCCACATTGTCGATGGTTTTGGTGCCCTGGTAGAGCGACATATCCTTGGGGTAGCCGCCGCAGCTCGCCACGATCACGTCCGCCTTTTCGGCAATGGGCACCCGGTACATCTCGTCGGCTGCGCGGCAGCCTGCCAGCCAGGCGTCCATCCAGTGGCCCGCATAGATGCGCGCCAGGCGCATGTCGGCGTTCATGACCAGGTTCACGGTATACAGCTGCTCCACCATGGCGGCGGCCTCGCACATATCCTCGTGCAGGGGGTTGCCCGCCAGCACCGCGTTGCCGATGGCCGGGTTCGAGCGGGGGGCCAGCGGATCCAGCGAGAGAAGGTGGTTTTGCTGAATGGTGTGCAGCGAGGCGACGCCCGGCAAAATGCTTTTGCGCCCGCCGCCAAAGCCTGCCATCACATGGTGGGCGCAGGCGCCCAGGGCCACCACCTTGCGGCCCACCGCCAGGGGGTGTACCTCCACCCTGGTGCCCCGGCTGGTAGTACCGATGTTCACAAGGTCCGGGGCCAGGCAGTCATGGTTGACCACCTGAATTTGTTCGTACACCCCGTCCGTGACCAGGGTGCGCAGCTCGGCCTCGCTGCCGCCGATGTGGGTGCCGTTCGCCACAAGAATGGCCAGGTTCTTTTCCTGCACCCCGCACTCCCCGGTGATATAGCGTACCAGATGGGGAATCACCAGATCCTGCCGCATCCAAAAGCGGCTCATATCGCTCACGATCAGGGTCACCTTGTCGCCCGGGGCAAGCCAGCTGCGCAGGGGCGCCTGCCCTACCGGGGCGTCCAGCGCGGCATAGACCGCCGCCGCCACATCCCGGATCGGCTCCTCGGCGTGGCCGGTGAGCACCTGCAGCCTGCCGGTTTCAGGCAGGGCCAGGTCCACCCCGCCCTCGCCGTATTTAAAATGGAACTGTTTCATAAAAAAGCCTCCCGCGGCCCAAACGCCTTTCCGGCCTGCCGCTTTGCTTCCTATCATACCATATCCCTGCAAAAAATGGCAGTGCAAGTTTATACAAATTTTTGCATAAACTTCCGCGCTGCTTTTCTCCGGTGCAAAAAAGGGCCGCTTCGGCGGCCCTCTTTTTAAAGATAACGGCGCAGCTCGCTCAGCACCCCCGCAATATCCAGCGGTTTTACCAGATAACCGGTCATGCCCGCCTGGTAGGCCAGGGTTCTGTCCTCCCGAAAGGCGTTTGCCGTCATTGCCACGATGGGCACCTGCCCCGTGCGCCCTCCCAGCGCGCGGATTGTCTTGGCGGCTTCCAGGCCGTCCATCTCCGGCATGCGGATGTCCATTAAAACCGCCAGATAACGGTCCTCGCCTGCCGCCCGCACCATCTCTACCGCCTGGCGCCCATCCCCGGCCACGTCCACCTTCAGGCCGTGTGCCTCCAGCAGCGCCTGGGCGAGCTCGCGGTTCAAAGCGTTGTCCTCGGCCACCAGCACCCGCCTGCCGCTGAGATCCTGCGCTGCGGCGGCCTGGGCGGGCGCGGCCTCGGCAGCAGCGGCGTCCGCCGCAATGCCCAGCGGAAGGGTGAAGGCAAAATGGCTGCCGCCGCCTTTCTCGCTCTCCACCTCCAGCGCGCCGCCCATGAGCTGCACCAAATTGTACACGATGGAAAGCCCCAGCCCGCTGCCCACATTGTTGCGCGCACCGTCCGGCCTTTCCTGCTCAAACGGCAAGAACAGCTTTTGCTTGAATTCGGGCGACATCCCCACCCCGGTATCGTCCACCGCAAAGCGCAGGTAGGCCGTATCCTCGGCGCGCCGCTGCTCGCCCGCTTCCAGCGTTACCTTTCCGCCTTTCGGGGTGAACTTGAGCGCGTTTGACAGCAGGTTCATGAGCACCTGCTTCAGGCGCAGCGCGTCCCCTACATAACGGGGCTGCAGCGGGCCCGTGCGGCGCACCTCAAACTCCAGCCCCTGCTGGCGGGCCTGCGGCCCAATGATCGACAGCAGCTCGCTGAAAAACGGTTCAAATTCAAACGCCTCGTGCACCGGGGTCAGTTTTCCGCTCTCGATCTTGCTCATATCCAAAATATCGCTGATCAGGCCCAGCAAAAAATGGCCCGCCGTGTCGATCTTGGCAAAACAATCGCCCACCCGCGCCGTGTCGTTCACATTCAGCTGGCCCAGCGCGCTCATGCCAATGATGCCGTTCAGCGGTGTGCGGATGTCATGGCTCATGCGGGAAAGAAAATCGCTCTTTGCACTGTTGGCCGCATTTGCCGCGGCCAGGGCATCCCGCAGCATCTGCTCCTGGCGGGCCTTTTCAGCGCGCTGCGCGTCCAATAGCTTTACCAGCTCAATGGCCAGAACGTGGTCGCTCACCGGGTCGTCCACATGGATGATCTGCACCGAGATCCAGTGGTACTGATCGTCGATCCCCTTTTGCCGTATTTCAAAATATATTTCCTGTTCGCCCGCTGCAAAGCGCTGCAGCAGCTTTTCGCGGGAAAACTTGTCGGCAAATTCCTCCCGGTAGGCGGGGTAGACCTTGGCGAGGGTCTTTTGCACCAGCTCCTCAAAGCTGCCGGTGCGCTGCTCTAAAAAGCATTCCTGCTCTTCCAAAAAGCAGTTGTACGAATCGCCGGTCAGGTCCAGCGTCATGATCATGGGGTAAGCGGTGCAGATCGCCGCGCGCAGCGCCCGGTTTTCGATCAGCTGTTCCCGCTCCTGCGCCAATTGCAGATCGCGCAGCTCGGTGGTGTCCGTGTAGATCGCCTGCACCACATCCTGGCCGTCGGCGTTCATGAGCCGCTCCATCACCACGTTGATCCAGATGGGCGAGCCGTCCCGCCTGTGGGCGGGGCGGGTATAGGTCAGGGTGCCGCCGCCCTGCCGAAGCGCGCGGATCCGGCGCGCCACGCTGTCTTTTTCGCCGCTTTCCACCAGCTGCATGGGGCTGTGCACCTGGGCGCGGTATTCGGCTTCGCTGCCATAGCCATACAGCTGCCAGCCGGTGCGGTTGATGTTTACCAGCCGCAGCTCGCCCTCCGGTTCAAACTGCACCACACCGCAGGGCAGCGAGTTGTACAGCTGCTCCAAAAACCGGGCCTGCCGCTGCACCTCGCGGGTGGTCTGCGCAATCTTAAGGTCCTGCTGGGCCAGGGCCGCCTGCAGATTTTGGTACGCTTTTTCCATGGCCTGCACCGGGTACAGCTCCCCTTGCTGCAATTGGGAGTAGTCGACGGAATTGTGGATATGCGCCACCTTCAGCTCTCCATCCTCCCGGCGGAATACAAACGTGCAGCGCTGGTGGATGTGAAAAAACGCCTGGCCCTCCCGCTTTACGTGAATCGTGCTCTCCGCCTGGCACAGGTAGCACCCTGGCGCAAGCTCCCGGCTCACATAGCGCTCGTCGCTCATCTCGCCGGGCACAAGTTCCCGTTTGCCTGCGCGGAAAGCGGCGGCCACCGCCTCGGCGCCCTCGGCGCGCTGATCTGCGCCGCCCCCCATCCAAACAATGTCGGGGGAAAAGGTGGAGATCAGAAATTCCACCTCCGCGTCACAAAAATAGCTGGTAAGAATGCGGCGCGCCAGCGCCTCTGCCTCCTGCTGCACCTGCTCGGTCATGGTCGTTCCTCCCTTTCTGGCCCGCTTTTTGTATGGGGCTCGGCCCCCTGTCTGCTGCCCACCATGGCCTGCAGCGCATTGACCGCTTCATTCAAGTCCGGGGTCTGGCTCAGGATCTGGAACGCCGCGCCCACTAAATCCTCCTGCCCGGCGCCGTGTGCGGCGGAGTCGATGCAGGTGCCCGCCGCCAGCCGCCCGGCGGGCAGCCCCTCGCCGTTCATGGTGGCTGGGTCATAGATGGTATAGCAGTCCTTGCCCCTTGCCTTTGTGGCATACAGCGCCTGGTCCGCCCGATGGAACAAGGTTTCATAGTCCTGCCCGTGCACCGGGAACAGCGCCGCCCCCACGCTGCAGGAAAGCACGCCATTTTCAGGGTCCTGGCGGAACATACCCCGGACCCCGGCCAAAAAGCTTTCCAGCCTGGCCGCCACCAGCTGCGGCCGGCCCGCCCCCGCCATATAGATCAAAAACTCATCGCCGCCGATGCGGCTTACCACATCGCCCGCGCGGAACTGGCGCCGCAGCTCGGCCGCCACCCCCTGCAGCACCGCATCGCCGAACATGTGGCCGTAGGTGTCGTTGATCTGCTTAAAATCGTCGATGTCCAGCAGCAGCAGCGCGCCGCCGCCCTCCTGCCCGCTCAGCAAGTGCTCAATGCGCCGGCGCCCCGCGCCGCGGTTATAGGCGCCGGTAAGCCCATCGCGCTCAGCCTGCTCCTTCAGCGCCAGGGCGGCGCGCCGCTCCTTGTCCACGTCGGTCAGTACCCCCACTGCCCTCACCGCGTTTCCCAGATCATCGAACTGGGTGGTGACCCGGCCGCGGCACCAGCGGTAGCGGCCCGCCGCATCCGCCAGGCGAAGCTCACATTCGCCATAGGGCATGCCTGCGGCGATCTTTTTCATGAGCTGCAAAACCTCTGGCATATCCTCCGGATGCAGGTGCGAGGCGCCTGCCACCTGGCCGCTGAAGTTCTGGCTGATGGGCTTATAGCCAAACTTTTTCTCCCAATTTTCCGGCCAGTCCACCCGGTCGGCGGGGATATCCCACTCAAAGATCACATCGTCGGTCTGCTCCAGAATAATGCGGTGCCGCTCAATGCTGCGGCGCAGCTCCTCCTCGGCCTGGCGGGTCCGGGTCACGTCGATCATGGCCCCCACCAGGGTTTCCCCGCCGTCCTCGCCCACGGTCAGCCAGCTCTTTTCCAGCAGCCACAAAAGCCTGCCGTCCTTGGTTTGCACCCTGTATTCCAGCTCTACCATGTCGCCTTGTTCCAATTGAAGGGCGGTTTCGCGCACCGTTTCGTCCCGGTCTGCCGGGTAGATCAGCTCCAAATAGTGGCCGTGAAACCGCTCGCTGAGCTCCTGCTCGGTATAACCCAGCAGCTCCCGCAGATCCCGGCTCATCTGCACCAGGGTGAACTGCCGGTCGTTGCGGCACTGCTGCACCCCGCCCAGCAGACGCGCCAGGGCCCACTGCTCCCGCTCCTGCAAATTCGGCTCGGCCGCGCTCCGGTGCGCAAGGCTGGCCATATCCTGCCAGATCAAAAGCAGGTTCTGGCGGCGCGGGTCGCCCGGGTCCACCCGCAGCAGGGTGAACCGCCGGCGCACCCAGCTGCGTCTGGCGCGGTCGAGCACTCGGTAGGTGCGGGTGACGCGCGGAACGCCCTCATCAATAATGCGCTGCATCTGCCCGCTCACAAGCTCCAGGGCGGCGTGGCGGTCGTCCGGGTGGACCGCCGCCTGCGCAAAGGCGCGCAGCGCTTCCTGAAAATTGCCGCCGCTTTTCAGCGTTTCAAAGTCGTTGCTGGCCAGATACACCACATGATACGCCCCTGTGGTGAGATCGGCCTCCATCACCGTGGCTCCCAAATAGCGAAGAAGCGCAAAATATTTGAATTGCCCCATGCGCGCGGTATCCTGTGGCGGCAGCGCGGGCGGTGCGCCCGCTTCGCCCTGCTCCGCCGCAGGCTCTCCCGCCTGAGCGTCGTCCGCATAGCGGCGGGCCAGGGCGGCGAACTGGCCCCGCACCTGTTTGAAGCTCTCCAGCAGCCGGGGCGAAAACTGCCCGCACTCGCCGTTCAGGATCATCTGAAACGCCTCGCCGGGCGGGATGGCCTGCTTGTAAACCCGGTCGGTGGTAAGGGCGTCGTAGCAGTCCGCCACACCCACGGCCTGCGCTTCCAGGGGGATGGCGTCCCCCCGCAGTCCATCCGGGTATCCTGCGCCGTTCCAGCGCTCGTGATGCGAGCGGCAGATGTTGTAAGCGCAGTGCAGATAATCCCGGTCAGTGGCCTTTTCCAGCGCCGCCAGCATTTCGCAGCCCTTTATGGTGTGATCCTTCATCCGCTCGTATTCTGCCGGGGTCAAGGGCCCGGGCTTATTCAGAATGGCGTCCGGAATGGCTACCTTTCCGATGTCGTGCATTGCCGCCGCGCTGCTGATCACCTGGATGCGCGCCTCGTCTAGCCCGTATTCCGGGCAGGTGCGGGCAAGGTCTTCCAGCAATACGCGGGTGAACATGCGGATGCGCTGCACATGGCGGCCGGTCTCGGCGCTGCGGTATTCTATAATGGAGGAAAGCGCATCCACTGTGGCTTCGTTGGCCACCCGCAGCTGGGCGGCCTGCTGGTCGATCAGCTGCTGCTGGTGGTTTTTGTGCCGGTAAAGCTCTAAAAGGTTTTGTACACGCCGCCGCACCACGTAGGGTGCGAACGGCTTGCTCACCAAATCCGACGCCCCCAGGTCAAAGGCCCGCATCTCGCTCTCCACCGACGAATCGGCCGTGATCACCACCACCGGCATCTCGTTTAAAAATCCCCTGCTGCGCAGCTGGGCAAGGGCGGCAAAGCCGTCCATGCCGGGCATGACCAAGTCCAAAAGCACCGCGGCGATGCGCGCGCGGTACTGACCTGCCAGCAGCAGAGCCTGGTCGCCGCTGGCCGCTTCCAGCAGGTTGTGATCTTTTTCAAACACTCCGCGCAGGATCGCACGGTTGATCTCCATATCGTCCACGATCAGGATCGTATCGCGCTCTTCCAAACCGCTCCACCTCTTTCGGCAGTTAAACTGATTCTATTTTATCATACCACCTCCTGCTTGCCGGGGGTTAGCCTTTTTTCTCTTTTTCTTTGTTATTTTTGGCGCCTCGCCCACACTGCGCCTCCAGCCGCGCCTGTTCGCTGAAAAGGGCGCTTGTTCTTCGGCCCTGTTTTTATTATAATAGTGTATAAAGATATTTTGCCCCTGCGGGCGGCACCGGGCGCGGCACGCGTAAAGGAGTTTTGTATGAAAGCGGATTGTTTTCATCGTTTTTGCCGCGCGGCGGCGGGCCTGCTTGCGGCGCTCAGCCTCTCGCTGGCTTTCGGCCCCGCCGCACACGCCGAACAGGCGCCCCGGGTCATGCAGGTGCCGCTTGCGCCCACCCCGGGCTTTTCCGAAGTGCAGCCGGACGGTACCCGCACCGGCCTGATCCTGGATTATTTGACCGAGATCGCAAAATACACCGGCTGGGAATATGAATTTGTGGATGTGCCTGCCGAGGAAATGGTTTCGCGCTTCCTTGCCGGCGAGTTTGATCTGCTGGGCGGCACCTTTTATGCCGAGGGGTTCGAGCAGTATTTTGCCTACCCGAACTACAGCACCGGCTCCAGCTATGCCACCCTGCTGGCACGAACAGACGACGACCGCATCCACGGCTACGACCTGCGTGAGCTGGACGGCCTGACCATCGGCGTGTACAAAAATGCCGGCGAAAAGATCCGCCGCCTGGAAGAATTTCTGCGCATGAACGGGCTGAACTGCCCCCTGCATGTTTACTCCTATGAAGAAATGGATTCCGATGACACCTTCTATTCGCGGCTCGATTCAGGCGAGGTGGATCTTTTGCTGGGCAACGCCCAGGAGAACAGCCGGTTCCGCATCGTCGCCACGTTCGAAGCACAGCCTCACTACATTGTGGCGCAGCCCGGCGACCAGGACGCACTGGAAGGGCTGAACATGGCCCTGCAAAAGATCCTAAGCTCGGACCCTGCCTTTGCGCAGGAGCGATATGCCGCCAACTTTCCGTCCGAGGTTCAGGTCGGCCTCCGCCTCACCGACGCCGAGCGCGCCTATGTGGCCGCAAAGAAAACCCTCACCGTGGCGGTAACGAACAATTGGCACCCCCTGTTCTGCCTGGGCGACACCGAGCCCCACAATGGTGTGGTGCCGGATATTCTGGATCGGGTCGCCGCTTTCAGCGGCCTGTCGTTCCAATATATTTACGCCGACAGTTACATCGAGGCAATTCAATTGGTGCGGGATGGGCGGGCCGATCTGTTGGGTTCCTTTTTGGGCGAGGATGCCCTGGCCCAGGCAAGCGGGCTGGCGCTTTCTAAATCTTATGCGGTGCTGAACTCCATCGTGGTAAAAAACAAGTCGGTCGATTACCCCTCTGCGGGCCTTGTGTGCGCGACACTGGAGGGCCGCCAGCCCCCTGCCGACATCAGCGCGGACAAGGTGGTATATTATTCCTCACTCTCCGAGTGCCTGGCTGCGGCAAACCGGAATGAAGTCGATTTTGTTTACGGCCTGGCCGCCTCGCTGGAGCAGGAGCTTCAGTCCAGGCACTACACAAATCTTGTGCCGGTAAGCCTGGTGAACGACCGCCGGGATGTGCACTTTGCATTGGGCCGACCCGTGCAGGCAGAGCTGCTCACCATTCTGAACAAATCCATCAGCAGCCTCTCCCCCGAAGCCCGGAATGAAATTCTGGACAAAAACCTGATTTCCAGCGGCGCGGGAACCATCACCCTGGCCGATCTTGTATATTCCGACCCGGTCATGTTCGTGGGGGTTGCGGCGCTGCTGCTGGTGCTTGCCGCGGCCGTGGTGGTGCTGGTCGCCCGCAACCGCATCCACGCCGCCGAGATGCGCGCTGAGCTGGAACAGGCCGAGGCCGAGAGCAAGGCAAAGGGGGAATTTCTCTCCCGCATGAGCCACGAGATCCGCACCCCCATGAACGCCGTGGTGGGCCTGACCGATCTGACCTCTATGATGGAAGATGTGCCTGCCCCGGTGCAGGCAAACCTGGGCAAGATCCGTGCCTCCTCCCATTACCTCTTGAGCCTTATCAACGATATTTTGGATATGAGCCGCATCGGCAGCGGCATGCTCACCATCGCCCGCGAGCCCTTTTCCCTGGGGCGGCTGCTGCAGGACCTGCAAAGCATGATGTTCGCAGAGGCCGAACGGCGGGGGCTTTTATTCCAGCTTAACGCCAGCATGCAGCATGACGCCCTTACCGGCGATTCGATCCGCCTGCGGCAGGTGCTCACCAATCTGCTCTCCAACGCGTTCAAGTTCACCCCAGCAGGCGGGCATGTGGAACTGTGCGTCACCGAAACCGGTTTTAGCGATGCGGGCGCCGCCTTCCTGTTTTGTGTAACCGACGACGGCGTGGGCATCGCGCCCGAGGACCAATCGCGCATTTTTGGCTCCTTCGAGCAGGTGGGCGCCAACTTTTCCCGCAGCCAGGGCACGGGGCTGGGGCTTTCCATCAGCCGCAATATCGTGCGGCTGATGGGGGGCGAACTTGCGCTCGAGAGCGAGCCGGGCAAGGGCAGTAAATTTTATTTTTCCCTCACCCTGCCCCTGGGGGAAGTGGCGCAGGAGCAGCCGTGCCCTTCCTCCGGGCTTTTGCAGGGCGCGCGCCTTTTGCTGGCCGAGGACAACGACCTGAACGCCGAGATTGCCATGGAACTGCTGGAGATCCAGGGTGCCCGGGTGACCCGCGCAGAAAACGGCAGGCAGGCGGTGGACCTGTTCGCGGCCAGCGCAGCCGGCGAATACGAGGCCGTGCTCATGGACTCCAGATGCCCGAACTAAACGGTCTCGACGCCACCCGCGCCATCCGCGCGCTGCCGCGGCCCGACGCGGCGGCCGTGCCCATCATCGCCATGACGGCAAACTCCTTCCGTGAGGACACCGAAGCGGCGGCCGAGGCGGGCATGACCGGCTTTATTCCAAAGCCGGTGGATGCAAATTATTTGTATGGCGTGCTGCGCGGCGCATTGGGCCGCACAGCGGTGAAAGACTAACAGCACGAAAGGGCGCCCCGCCAAGGCGGGGCCCGGAAAGGCGGCAAAAAATGCAGATAAACAAAAAGGAATGGCGGCGGCCCGCCACAAACGGCGAGGGCGAGATCTTCTCCCGTCTTTGGGCGCCCGAGGCCCCCAAGGCGGTGCTCATGATCGCCCACGGAATGGCCGAACACAGCGCCCGGTACGACGCCTTTGCCACCTGGCTGGCGCAGCAGGGCTGGGCCGTATGCATGAACGACCACGCAGGGCATGGCCGTTCGGCCATTGTAAAGGGGCATTTTGCAGACGAAAACGGCTGGGAATGCGTTCTGGGCGATCTGCACGCCCTGCTGGGCGAGGTGAGCGGCATGTTCCCGGGGCTGCCTCTGTTTTTGATGGGGCACAGCATGGGCTCGTTTTTGGCGCGCTCTTATGTGGCACGCTGGGGCGAAAGCCTCACGGCGGCCATTTTCTGCGGCACCATGGGTGAAAACCCTGCGCTGGGCTTTGCCCGGCTGCTGGCGAACCTGCAGATCAAACTCAAGGGCCCAAAAAGCCCGGGCAGGCTGATCGACAAGCTCTCCACCGGCAGCTATTATAAAAAGATCAAAAACCCGGTGAACAAATCCGCCTGGCTCTCCACCGACGAAGCCAACTGTGTGGCCTACGAGGCCGACCCGGACTGCGGCTTTGTTTTTACCGCCGCCGGTTACCGGGATTTGTTTGCCGGCCTTACCGAAGTAAACGGCCCCGCCTGGCCCGGCCGTGTGCCCAAGGACCTGCCCATCTTTGTGGTGGCGGGCGAGGAAGACCCGGTGGGGAATTACGGCAAGGGCCCCACCCAGGTTGCGGAAAAGCTGCGCGCCGCCGGTGTGCGGGATGTGACCTTGAAGCTGTATCCGGGCAAACGCCATGAGCTGCTGAACGAAACCAACAAGGCCGAGGTCTATGCCGATCTGCGGGACTGGCTGGATGCAAAGCTGCCTGGCTGACCTTTTTATAAACACAAGGGGACGCCCCGCCGTGAATCTCTGTCACGGCGGGGCGTCCCCTTGTGGATTGCCGCCGGGGCGGCCTTTGCTATTTTTTATTGATTTTACAGATGAAAATCGTCTTAAAACTTCTTGTAAGTCCTTATAAAGGAACAGCAAGGCCTTTATAAACCAAAGCTTTTCTCCGTTTCTGCTTAAATCCTGCCATATCTCTTTTATAAGTTCTTTTTGTAAGCATTGGCGTCAAAAAGGCGTCAAGCGAAGTTATTGTGTTACGCTATCAAAGCGTATTTTATGAGGTTACATAGATGGTGTACTACCCATATTAAAATGTGTTCCGAAAGCCGCTTGCAGCAAGGCTATTTCTGCTCATACTGCGTAACAATAGGTACCATAATTATCAGGAGTGAAAGCACAACTTACTGTCGCTCCAAATATGCAAGGGCAGACGGAATTGTTAATGACGGCGTGGCAATTCATTTTATCGTTGATAAGTGTGACTGACTCGGCTACTTCCCTGTTGTAGTTTCTCCGACAAACTTAAACTTACTAAATCACGCTTTTTTCCTTTGCTTATAACAATAGCAAGCCAAATTACAATAATGAACATCAGCACTCCACGAATGCCTTCTGCAATCAGCAAATCCCTGCCGCTCATCGCTACAATTTTTGTTTCAAAGTTAAAAAAGAAATGTACCAAAATTGCAGGAACGATATTGTGGGATAAAATTGTTAACTCTATTGCCAACCAACCAAAAATGAAAGCATTAAGCATAGTTAAAGCAATTTCAAATAGACAGCTTCCAGTAAAGGCAGTCGCCATATGGCCAACACCAAAAATCAAAGCCGAAAGTAATATTGTTGCTTTGGTTGAAAATTCCTTTTTTAGATAGTGGGGTATAATTCCTCTAAAATAAATTTCCTCTGATATTCCTACAAATAAATATAAAAACAGACTCCCTAATACATAGCTCATTGATTTTACATAGAATCCTTGCATTGCTACTGGTATAAAAATCACAAGAACAGGAGAAAAAAACAGCCTCTTTTTGCTATTCTCAAAATCAAGTCGTGTTAGCCCAATCTCGCTAAAATTCCATTTACCATTCAATACAAGAAGAACAGGAGGAGCAGTAGCAATTAGCATAAAAGTTCCTTGCAAGAACAGCGTTTCAACTATATCTAATGACAAAACAACAGATAACACACCTGATGCAATCGGAAATAGTAACAATACAAAACACCAGAAAAGCGATTTGCATATAACCAACACTTTATTTTTCAAACCGATTTCTCCTTTCTCTAGAATCTAACCAACCTATATTTAGAGAGTACACTTGTTCGCTTAAAATTCTACCATTAACAGGAAGTTTTATCTATTATGCCAAAAGACTATAGAAGCTTTCACCACCTCGGGACAAATTTTAATTTATTCCCTCAAAAAAAGCTCAGCTGCCGGGGCCGGGGCTCGGCCCCGGGCACGCGGCCCCGCTCTGCCCCGCCGCCAAGCTCGGCCGCAAAGGGGCTGGCGGCGCCGGGCGCGGTGAGTACCAGCTCGTCGCGGGCGCGGGTCACGCCCACAAAAAACAGCCGGCGCTCCTCCTCCCGCTCGTCGGCCGAAAGGGTCTGCCCCGGGCGTTCCAGGGGCAGCTGGCCCGCGCTCACCCCCGCCAGAAACACCAGCGGAAATTCCAGCCCTTTAGCGCCGTGCAGGGTCATGAGCCGCACGGCGCCTGCCGCGCCCTGTTTGCCGCTGCGGCGGTGCACATCTCCCTCGCCGCCGTGGGTAAGTGCCTCCAGCAGGGCGGCGGCGGTGGGGTAGCAGGCCGCGGCGCCAGCCAGTTTTTCCAGCGCCGGGCTGCGGCCGTTTTCCTGCATCCACTCTTCCGCCAGCCGCAGGGGCTTTTCCTTCGCCCCTGCGGCTGCTTTTTCTTCCAGTGCGGCCAGGGCGCGCCCCACCGCGGGGTCCTCCAGCCAGTCTTCCCGCCCAATCACAAGGCATGGGATATCGTCGTGGCGCAGGCATTGCTCGATCAGCTCCAGCTGCCGGTGGGTGCGGGCCAGCACCGCCATTTCGGAAAAAGCATAGGTGCGCTCGCCTTCTTCCGGCTGGGCCGTGAGCATGTCCATGCCGCCGGTCCGGCGGGCGATCTCTTTCGCCAGGAACACCCCCTCGGCAAAGGCGGTGGGTGCGGCGAGCAGCCGCACTGCCCTGCCGCCGGCCCGCACAGCCTCCAGCACGCGGGGTCCGCCCGGGTTGTGTTCGATCAGCGCGCGGGCACATCCCAGCACAGGCGGCGCGCTGCGGTAATTTTTGCGCAGCGCCACCCTGCGCAGGGCCGGGTATGCCTGCCCCAACCGCTCAAAGCACCGGCCCGCCGCCCCCCGGAACCCATAGATGGCCTGATCCGGGTCGCCGATGACAAAGAGGCTCCGCCCGCCTGCGTGCCAGGCCTCGATCAGGGCCAGCTGCACCTCACTGGTATCCTGAAATTCGTCCACCAGCAGATGGCAAAAGCGCTGGCTGCGGCCCGGGCCGGCCCGCAGAGCGTCCAGCAGAAGATCATCCAGATCGCGCGCGCCCTGCCGCCGCAAAAGCTCCTCGTAGGCAGCCAGCACCTCCGGCCCGGCGCCGCCGGGCAATCCGTTTTTCTGGCGGGAAACGCCTTCCAGAATGCGGCGGTCCGTTCCTTTCAGGCCAAACTGCGCCCGCAGCTGTGCGGCCGCCTGTTTTTGTTCCTGCGCCGCAAGCAGCGGGCGGCCTTTGCACACCTCTAGGCAAACGCTGTGAAAGGTGCCGATGGTCATCCCCCGCAATGCGGCCTTTCCCCCCAGGGCCTCTTCCAGCCGCTCACGCAGCTCCGCCGCTGCCTGGCGGGTAAAGGTGACCGCCGTGATCTGGCCCGGCTTTGCCCCCTGCTCCAGCAGCCACAGAATGCGGGCCGTCAGGGTCTTGGTCTTGCCGGTGCCCGGCCCCGCCACCACCGCCACCTCGGCCTCGGGCGCGCTGGCAGCCGCGGCCTGCTCCGGGTTCAGGCCGGCAAGCGGACCGCTCTCCTGTGGGCCGCCCGCAGCCCTGCCCGCGGGCTCATCGGGTTTCCCGGGTGCCAAACGGATTTTATTGGCCGGCCGGCGCGGCCCTGCCTGTTTGATTTCGCTTTTCCTTTCGGCGGCCAGAAAGGTGGTCTGCCCGTTCAATTCCTCCAGCTCTTCGGGTTCGAACAGGCCGATCACGCCGTACACACCATCGTATCCGGCCCGGCGCAGCACCTGCCCCGCCCGCAACCGGCGCACCCCCTCGGCAAACACCGGGCCGGCGGCCCGGTTCAGATCTTCCAGCGGGGCCTGGCGCAGGATATAAAATTCCGGCCCCAGCTTTGCCAGCAGTTCAAAATACGTTTGCTCCGCTTTTTTGCTGGCCGCCCCCACCCCCAAAACAGCCGCGGCGGTTTCCTGCAGGGGCACCAGGCTCTCAAACGGCTTTGCTCCTTGCGGGCGGTATCCCGCCGGGCGGTCGGCCAGCGCTTCCACCCTGTGTTCCACCCCGATGGTGATTTTTTTGCCGCAGGCCGGGCAGCGCCCCCCGCAGGCCAGGGTTTCCTGCGGCGTAAAGCACACGCCGCAGGCCCGGTGCCCATCCAGATGGTATTTCCCTTCTTCCGGGAAGAATTCAATCGTGCCGCCGAACCCCTCCCCCGTTTCGATTGCTTTTTTCAGAGCGGGCCAGGCAAGCTCACCGCCCAAAAGGTTTGCTTCGCGGCCAAGCTTCGCCGGGCTGTGGGCGTCCGAGTGGGAAACCAGGGTCAGCCCGTCCAGCCCGCTCACCCGCCAGTTCATGGGCGGGTCCGAGGAGAGGCCGGTCTCCACCGCGTGGATGTGGCCGGCCAGGTCGCCAAAGCACTCCGCCACCGTATCAAACCCCGAAAACGCTCCGAACATGGCAAAATGGGGGGTCCAGATATGGGCGGGGATAAACATTGCGTCAGGGCAGCATTCCAGGGTCAGCTCCAGCAGGTCCCGGCTGTCCATCCCCAAAATAGGCCGCCCGTCCGAGTGCAGGTTGCCCACCGCTTCCAGCCGCCGGGCCAGCTCGTCGGCCTCGTCCAGGCCCGGCAGCAGGATCAGGTTGTGCACCTTGCGCACCCTGTCGCCCTTTTTATAGATGCAGCTGATTTCGCCCGTCACCACAAAGCGCGGCTGCCCCGCGCCCAAGGTCGCATCCGGCAGCGCATATTCCGGCCGCAGGGTATAAAACCCGGGTTCGGCCGGGGCCAGCTGCCGGCGCAGTTCCTCCCGCCATGCCGGGTGGGTAAAATCCCCTGTGCCCACCAGTCCAATGCCCTTGCGGCGTGCCCACAGGTCCAGATGGGGCGCATCGCCTTCCTTGCTGGTGGCGCGGGAAAAGCGGGAATGGATGTGTAGATCGGCAATATACATGCAGGTGGCCCCTCCTTTGCGGGCGGCTTTTTCGCCGCAGTCCGTGCCAGAATTTCTCCCCTTATTGTACCGCGGTTTGGCCGCTCTGGCAATTGTTTTGCCTTTCCCTGCGTGGTATACTTTAATCGTAGAAAAAGGGGCCGCTCCGGCCATATCACTGTTTTGTCAGGAGGAATCATCGCCTATGCTGGATCTGTTGCATCAGGTCAAACAGCACCGCATCATCGTTGCGGCGCGGGGCCTGCGGCCCGCCGATCTTCTGCCCACCGCCCGCGCGCTGCGCGCCGGGGGCATCCGACTGCTGGAAATCACTTTTGATCAGGCAAGCCCCACCGCCCTTGCCGACACACCTGCCGCCATCCGGCAGGTGCGCGAGGCAATGGGGCAGGAAATGCTCGTGGGCGCAGGCACCGTTCTTACCGCCGGGCAGGCCCGGGCGGCGGTTCAGGCGGGTGCGCAGTATCTGCTCACTCCCAACCTGGATCTCGGGGTCATCGAAGCCGCGCATGCACTGGGCGTTCCAGTGGTGCCGGGGGCGTTCACGCCCACCGAGATCGCCGCCGCCTGGAACGCGGGGGCCGCGCTGGTAAAGCTGTTCCCGGCGGGCTGCCTTGGCCCCTCTTATATTCAAGCCATCACCGCGCCCCTGTCCCATATCCCCCTGCTGGCAATGGGCGGGGTTGGCGAAGAAAACCTTCTGGAATATCTCTCCCTGCCCTGCATGGCAGGGGTGGGCGTCGGTTCAAATATCGCCAAAAAGGCGCTGGTGGAAGCCGGCGATTTTGAAGGGCTTTCCGCTCTGGCGCGCCGCTATACCGGCCAGCTGTAATACCTTTAAAGGAGAGAAGAACAATGGAACCCTACACCCTTGCCATCGACACCGGCACCACCAACACCCGGGTGTTCCTGCTCGACCGGGCAGGGGCCGTGTTAGCCGCCGCCAAGGCGGAGACCGGCGTGCGCGATACCGCCGTCACCGGCAGCACCGCGCGGCTGGAAGCCGCGGTCAAACGCTGCCTGGAAGAGGTCCTCGCCGCCGCCGGGGCCCAATGGGACCAGGTGGGCCAGGTACTGGCCAGCGGTATGATCACCTCGAACCTGGGCCTGTGCGAGATCCCTCACTGCACCGCCCCCGCCGGCGCTGCAGACCTGGCCGCCCATGCCGTGACCCGCCTTGTGCCCGGCGTCTGCCCGGTGCCCATCACCTTTTTTCCCGGCGTAAAAAACGCAGCCGAACCGGTGGATGCCGGGCACTTTGAGCCCATGGACATCATGCGGGGCGAAGAGGCGGAAGCCCTGGCCCTGCTGCACGAGTATCCGGCGGGCAGGCCCTATCTGCTGGTGCTGCCCGGCAGCCATATGAAGTTCGTTTTTGCCGACGCAGCCGGCCGGCTGACCGGCTGCCTTACCACCATCAGCGGCGAGCTGCTGGCCGCCATTACCACCGGCACCATCCTGGCCGACGCCGTGCAGCGCCAATTTGCCAGCCCGGAGGGTTATGACCGCGAGCTGGCCCTGGCAGGCTGGCGCACCGCAAAGCAGACCGGCCTGGGGCGCGCCTGTTTTTCCGGGCGCATTTTGAGCCAGTTCGGCAAACAGCCCCCCCAAGCGGTGGCCAGTTATCTTTTGGGCGCGGTGCTTCAAAGCGATCTTGCCGCGATCCATGGCTCGGGCGCGCTGCACCTGGAGCCCGGGGCCGAGGTGATCGTGGCGGGTAAGGACCCGCTGCGCCGTGCCATGGCCGACCTGCTGGCCGCCGAGGGCTCTTTTCCAAAGGTACACTGCTATGAGCCTGCGCCCGGCGCTGCGCCTCTGGCCGCCCGGGGCGTTTTGTATCTGGCCCGGGCGGCGGCGCGGGGATAAGCATGGAAGAAAACCAGAAATACTCTGTCCTGCGGTCCGTCTTCGGTTACGGCAGCTTCCGCCCCGGGCAGGAAGAAGTGGTCGATGCCTTGCTGGCCGGGCGGGACGTTCTTGCCGTGATGCCCACCGGGGCGGGCAAGTCGATCTGCTACCAGCTGCCCGCCCTTTTGCTGCCCGGCGTAACCGTGGTGGTGAGCCCGCTCATCAGCCTGATGAAGGACCAGGTGCAGGCTTTGGTCCAGATGGGGGTACGGGCGGCCTATATCAATTCCAGCCTCACCGACGGCCAGTGCCGCAAGGCGCTGGAGAACGCCTGTGCCGGCATGTACAAAATCGTGTACGTGGCCCCCGAGCGGCTGCTCACGCCGGGCTTTGTACGTTTTTCCCACAGCGTGCTCATCTCGCTGGTCTGCGTGGACGAAGCGCATTGCGTATCTCAATGGGGGCAGGACTTCCGGCCCGGCTATCTGCAGATCGGCGAATTTTTGGAAGGGTTGCATACCCGGCCGCCGCTGGGCGCTTTTACCGCCACCGCTACCCAGCGGGTGCGGCAGGATATCCTGCGCCTGTTGGCCCTGCGCTCGCCGCTGGAGCTCACCACCGGCTTTGACCGGCCAAACCTGTTTTTCGAGGTGGAGCGCCTGCCGGAAAAGGATAAATACGCCGCGCTGGCCGCCTATCTGCGGGCAAGGCCCGGCGCCAGCGGCATTGTGTATTGTTCCACCCGCAAAAAAGTGGACGAGGTGTGCGCGCGGCTTTTGGCCGACGGTTTTTCCGCCGCCCGCTACCATGCGGGTCTGGAGCCGGAGCCCCGCCGCCAAAGCCAGGACGCCTTTTTGTACGACCGGGTGCAGGTGATGGTGGCCACCAACGCCTTTGGCATGGGCATCGACAAATCCAATGTAAATTTTGTGATCCACTACAACATGCCCCTGGATCTGGAGAGTTATTATCAGGAGGCAGGCCGCGCCGGGCGGGATGGCCAGCCGGCCGACTGCATTCTGCTTTATTCCCCGGGGGATGTGCGCATGGGCAACTTTTTGATCGACAACAGCTCCCCTGCCGAGGGCGAGGCCGAGGATGCAGAAGTTCTGAAGGACCGCCAGCGCGAGCGCCTGAAACAGATGACCTTTTACTGCCACAGCCGGTATTGCCTGCGGGGCGAGGTCCTGCGCTACTTTGGCCAGGCCCAGCCCTTCGCTTCCTGCGGGGCCTGCTCGGTCTGTGCGCCCGACGCCTGCCGCGCGCCGGTGGCGGGCCTTGCGGCGCGCCCTGCCCGCAGGGCCGCGCCGCCGGACGAGCGGGATCTGGACCAGGCGCTGCTCGCCCAGCTCAAAGCGCTGCGCAAAACGCTGGCGGCCCGGGCCGGGGTGCCGGCCTTCGTGGTGTTCACCGACGCCACCCTGCGTGCCATGTGCGCCCGGCCCATCCGTACCCGGCAGGAGCTTTTGCAGGTGCCCGGTGTGGGCGTGCGCAAGTGCGAGAGCTATGGCGACGAATTTTTGGAGCTGCTGCGCCGGCATGCGGATCCCCGGCAATAACTTCTGCCCTTCGTTTATAAACTTACCCCGCGGCGCGCGCTTTGCGCAGCCAGCAAACACAAAGGAGAGTGCTTATTATGCCTTTTATCCAGGTCAAGACCAGCGCCCCCGTGAGCGAACAGAGCGAAGAGACCATCAAGACCCTGCTGGGGCAGGCCGTCACCTCGCTGCCCGGCAAGACCGAGCAGTGGCTCATGGTGGGCTTTGAGCCCGAATACCGCCTGTGGTTCCAAGGCACCGACGAGCCCGCCGCCATGGTGGAGGTGTCGGTATACGGCGGGTCTTCCCCCGACCGGTACGACGAGCTCACTGGCCGCATCTGCGATATCCTGGCCGGTGAATTGGATCTGGACCCCGCGCGCATCTACGTAAAATACAGCGAGACCCCGGACTGGGGCTGGAACGGCGCCAATTTTTAAGGCGTGCGCTCCGGCGAACCGCTTTTGGCTTTCCGTGCCGCCAGCACTTTTTTAAAAATAGAAAGAGAGCGCCTGCCCCCGGGCAGGCGCTCTCTTTCTATTTTTTTGCCGGCAGCGGGCTGCAGCCCACGGGGCAGGCCCCGGGCTCTGCTGCTCCGCAGGCTTTCCTGCAGGAAGAGCGGCCTTTTTGCCCGGCATACCCCACAGCGCCCTGCAGCAGCAGGATGCCCGCGGTGGAGAGCAGATAGAGCAGCCGGATCTCGGCAAAGGGCACGGCCCCCGCGATCCCCGGGCTGGCCTGCGCCATCCCCTTCACCGCGCCCCCCACCAGGGGCCCCAGGATTACCCCCAGGCCGATGGCGGCGGTATAAAAATTATCATACACGATCCGGTTTTCCTGCGGCATCAGCTCATACCGCCGGTTGAACACCGCCACCGCGAAGCCGGCGTTCGCCGCCGAGGACACCAAAAACGCCGCGGGAATGAACACCTGCCAGGTACCCGGCCCCGCAAAGCTCATAAACAGCGTTTCTCCTGCAAAAAGCCAGATGGAGCTGGTGAGCACAAATTGGTGGCCCCGCTGGTCGCTCAGCCTGCCCCAGGCCCCCAGCCACACCACCTGCGGCAGCGAGATAATCATATACAGCGCGGTGACTGTTTGATAGGGCAGCTCCAGGTATTTCATCATATATACCATGGTAAAGCTGTCCGACACATTAAGCAGCAGATAAAATGCAAGAATGTAAACCACAAATCCAAAAAAGCGGCGGTCCCGCAGGGGCAGCCCCACAAGCCGGCGCAGTTGGGATTTCGGCGTGGGCTGCGCGGGTAGCCCGCCGTCCGGCGTGCGCACCAGCACCGCCACCTCAGCCGCGCCCAGCACGCCCGCAGCCCCAAACAGCAGCGCAAACCCCAGGTACCGTCCTTCCATCCGGTCCAGCCAGTATCCCCCCGCCATCGACAGCAGCACCGTGACCGAAAGGATCAAGGTCTGCCGCAAGGAAATATACCGGCCGCTGCTTTTTTCTTCCACAAAGGTCAGCATCCATTGGTTCAGCACCACAGTGGTCTGGGCCTGCAGGGTAAATGCAAGCAGCACCGCCGGAACAAACACGGCCATCCACAGCTGCCGGGGGGCAAGCACCGGGATCGCGGCGATGCCCAGGGTGGCCAGGCGCGAGAGCACGGTCAGGCCAATGGCCAGCCGCTTGCGGCTGCGAAACCGCTCCAGAAAGGCGGCAAACGCCAGGGTCAGCACGCCGCACAGGTTCAGGATCACGCTGAGGTAGCTCACCAGCACGTCGCCCGCCCCCATCCAAATGGCCAGGCCGCTCAGGCATACCCCGCTGGTCAGATAGGCAAAGGCCGTTCCGAATACCGCCTGCGCCAAAAAACAGCCCCGCTGCTTTGCGCCCGCCCGCTGCGCACCGCACTTGCCTTCCATCTCGGTCACTCCTTTATAAGGTGTACTTCGTCGAACATTTTTGCGGCGGTCAGATAGGCCATACCGCTGTGATAGTCATGTTGGTGGTCGGCCGAGTAAAGCAGCTCTGCCAGCATGTTTTTCGGCAGCAGCGCCGATAGCCCTTCGCTGATGGCGCCAAGGCAGCCCTTGCGGAAGCTGGGCCCCCCCAGGGCCACGTACCGCGGGTTCAGGATCCCGCAGATCCACCCCAACAGATGCACCGCAAGCCGGGTGTACTGCGCGTCGCTCAAAGGCTGCTCCATGTGTTCGTCCAGCAGCCGTTCATCCTCCTGCGGCACAAGCCCCAGCTCCCCCGCAAAATTGTTCCACCCGCGCACGATGCGCCCCCCCGCGATAAAGCCCGCGCTCACACATCCCTCTTCAAAATGCAGATACGCCATGTTCGTGTTTTCCGGGCCTTCCCCCGGAAACAGGTGCTCATAGCAGCGCCCCAGGCCAATGGCTGTGGCATTCAAATCGTTTTCCAACACCACCGGCAGGCCGTACCGCTGGGCGAGCGTATGGCCCAGATCTGTTTTGTGAAATTCGTCCCCGTGCTTCTCCTTGCGCAGCACGCATCCGCCCTCCACGATGCCCGGCGCCCCCACGCCGATCGCCCGGATCTCCCTTTTGGGGATCAGGCCGTCCAAAAAGGTAAAAATGGCAGCTTCGGCCATGCCATCCTCCATTGGCAGGGGGGTGGTCTCCAGGATCTGCCCGCGCACGTCCACCAAAAGGCCGTATGCTTCGCTGTCGTACAGGCAGATCGCCGCGCCATGGTAGCGGTCCGGCTTAAACCCATACCGCTGGGCTTTCCGCCCCCCGCTGGACTCGTCAAACCCCAGGCTCTCGATCTCTCCGTTCTCCAGCATTTCGGCCAGCAGCGAGCGAACGGTGGTGGAGCTGATGTTCGTTTTGCGGGCGATCTCGGCCCGGGTGGCCGTGCCCTCTGCGGTAATCACCTTGCGGATCAACGAAAGATTCGCCTGTTTAAGCAATTTTGGCCGGCCGTTTAAGGTATCCATGGTGCGGCTCCTTTCCTGGTCTATATTTTGTAACATTCTTTTATAAGTTTATGATATAAGTATATGCGGCTTTTCCTTCTGTGTCAACCCCACGCTGCAAAATACTGAAAAACAGCGCCCTCCCAATTTTTGGGAAGGCGCTGTCTTCTTTTGTTTTTTCGGGTCTGCCGGCCTGCCCGGGGCGGGGGCCGGGGCCTTTATCAGATCGCGCCGACCTTGGAGTAGACCTCCTGCAGGGACGCGCCGTTTTTCAGCCCGTCGCGCACCGTATCCTCTTTTTTAATGGTTTCCATGGCCTTTTCGAGCACTTCATCCACAATGGCGGCCGGAATGACCGCCACACCGTCGATATCGCCGAAAATATAATCGCCGGGGTGGATGGTCACGCCTTCCAGCGTCACGGGGATCTGGCACTCGTTGATTTCGCACCGCCCCTTGGAGGTGCGGGGGTCGCGGCCGCCGTAGAACAGGGGGAAATCCATCTGGTGAAGCTGCTTTACATCCCGGGCGTAGCCGTCGGTCAGAACGCCCGCACCCTTGCGGCCCAGCACGGCGGTGGCGAACAGCTCGCCGAACACGGCGCAGTTCTTTTCGCCGCGGATGACCAGCACGTATACCTCCCCTTCCCCCAGCTGATCCACCACCTTGCACTGGGCGGTCAGGGGGTCTGCCGGCATGGAGTACACCTGTGTCCCAATGCTGGTGAATGCCGGGCCAAAGATCACGGTATGGTCTTTCAGCGGCATCACCGTGCGGGCAATGGACTGGTTGCGGTAGCCCATGCCGTCCATCACATCGCACAGAACGCCGGAATACATTTCTTTTTTAATGGTTTCCACATCATATTTCATTTTTCAGTCTCCTGTTCCTGCCGCCAGGCGGCATTTCAATCACTTTTTTATACGTCACAGCCGGGCAGCCAGCTGAGCCAGCGTATCGCTGCCCACATGCTGGGGTACCAGCCAGCGCACCGTTTCAATAAAGCGTTTGTACTGCTTCGGGTCGCCGTTGACCGCCAGCTTTTCGCTGCCGGTGCAGAACACGGCCGTTCGGCTCATCATGGGCACCTTCACCTGCTGCACCTCGCTCCAGCGGATCTCACGGGTGCGCCCCAGCCAAGAAACCTGTACCAGCCGGTCGGCATAGGCCACGCTCTTTTTCATATAGCACCACAAAAGAACAAAGCCTCCGGTCACCGCGCACAGCGCGGCCAGGGCCGCCAGCAGGCTGTAGCTGCCTGGCCGCACGCCGCCCAGGGTAGGATCCGCCAACTTGCCGCACAGCAAAAAACCGGCCAGCAAAAAGCACAGATATCCCAGCATGGCGGTCACGCCTGCCTCGTGCACCACAGCCTTTTCCTGGCCGTTCAGTGGGTAACGGCGCACCCGCAGCAGCACACCCACGGCGGCAAGCGCCAAAACGCACACGGCCGCGCTCACATAGAGCAGCATCATAACAATCCCCCGCAATCCATATAGCGCTCATACAGCTCCGCCGCCCTCTGCGGATGCCCGGCCTCCAGCATGACCACGTTCAGCAGATAGGCTGAATAAGGCAAGCCGCACAGCGTTTCGGCAAAGGCCATGGCCGCGATCTCTTCCAGGCAGGCCACCCGGCGGCTGGCAGTTCCAAACAGCAGGCCCTTCATGGGAACCTTCCTCTGCGGAAAGGGGTCCGGCTGGCCGGCTTCCAGGCTGTGGTACAGCTCATGGGCAAGCAGCACCTCGCCCACGTCCACCGCTCCCAGCCACTGCCGCAGGTCCTCTTTTTCCATGAGCTGGTGGGTGGCCTGCACATTGTCCAGGTTCACCAGCACCCTGTCCGGCGGCTCAAAGCAGGCGAACAGCGCATAATCCGCATCCACCTGGCCGTGGGCCCACTCCACCCGGAGGCCATACCGTTCCGGCAGCTCCCCCACCGGCGCTTCGCCGTGTTCTGCGCGCACCTGCTGCGCCAGCCGGCAGCCGAACCGCCGGCTTTCGGCCGCCAGTTCGGCCCGCTGGGCAGCGGGGATACGCCCGGCCTGGGCCTCGCCCAAAAAAGCGATCTCCGTGATCGCCCCGGGGGGCAGGCCCATCAGGTTTTCCACATACGCACGGATCATTTGTTAAAAGACTTCCGTCTTGGCCGCGATCAGGATGATCGGCTCGTTCTCGTCCGCCTCCAAAAATTCGCTGCGCATAATGGTCTGGAGCTGTTCCAGGCTTAAGGTGTTGGAAAAGTCCAGCACCTTGCCGCCGATGCACAAAAAGAAGTCCGGCGTCATGACCATGTCGGTCTTATAGCCAAGCTGGGCATTCCACAGTTCGGCCACGGCCTCTTCCCACTCGCCGGCCTTGCACAGCCGGGCAACGGCGTCGCTGTTCTGCACCTTGATGAAGCCCCGGTGATCCACCAGGCGTACCTGCTGCTTTTCGCCCACCGTGCGGCCGAACACATAAAAGATGTCGTTTTTGATCAGGGTCTCGACCTCTTCAGGTTTTGCGTGCATCGAGTCCGCGGCCAGGCCGCGCGCCTCCTCCTCACCGCATTTCAGCTGCAGGTCGGTGGTCTGCACCTCGGTGCTGCCCAGTGCAATGGCCGTGATCTTGGAGGTCTGGGGGTCGATCTCGATCTGTACCTCAATGGTATCCGGCACCGCGCCGTTTTTCACGGCCAGGGTCGCCGCCTCTTTTTTGAGCTGGCGGATGTCCTCGGTGGTGGGGTTGGGGATCACGCGCTCCACCACGTCCCGCACCATGGCCAGCGCCACGCCGATCGAGCTGATCACCTCGGCATATTTGGGGATGCTGTAGTTCAGCTGCATCTCCTTTGCCGTGTAAGGCAGCAGGGCCGCTGCGCCGCCGCCCACGCCCACCAGGGTGATCTGGTCCTTTTCAATGCGGTATTTCTCGGCAAATTCCTCGATCACCGGCTTGATCTTTTCGTAGGCCTTATCCAGGATCTGCCGGGCGCACTCCTCCACCGAAACGCCCATGTAGTCCGCCAGGGGCTTCATGCACAGGCGGGCGCTCTCCACATTGCCGTAGGAATAATCGGTCTCTTTTACCAGGCCCAGCACGTTGGCCGCGCAGGAGTTGGTAATGGTGACCCGCTTGCCGCTTTTCAGCTTGATGCGCACGTAATCCTCGGGGTCGCCGGGCTTGGGCGAGAAAAACTCCAGCTCCGGTTCTTCGATCTCCCCGGTGGGGGTGTACACCGCATATTTCAGCCCGCCGATGTGGGCCGAGCGCGGGCCAACATCCACCAAATGGCCGTTCGCCGCCCGCACCATCGAGCCGCCGGCCACGCCCAGCACCCGCACGTCCAGCGAGTTGATGTAGGTGCGGTGCCCGCCCACGATGGAATATTCCACCGCCGGGCGGCCGTTTTTGATCACGCCGATGTTGGTGCTGGTGCCGCCCACCTCAAAGTAGATGCCGTTCGAGGCCCGCAGATACATCAGCGCGCCCATGACCGACGCCGCCGGGCCGGAGAGCATGGTGAGCACCGGGCGCTTTTTCATCTCGGTGATGTCCATCACGCCGCCATCGCCCCGCATGATCATCAGGGGGACCTTAATGCCCGCCTTGCGCACGCTGCTTTCGGTGCTCTCGGCGGTGTTCATCATCTTGGGCAGGATGCTTCCGTTAATGGCTGCGGTGCGGGTGCGCCGGGTCAGACCATACAGCTTGCTGATGTCCGACGCCACCGAGGCCAGCATGCCCTTTTCCTGGGCTGCCTCGCGCACCAAAAGCTCTTCCTTCAGGTCGTCCACGCCAAACGCCTTGCTGCCCGCAATCACCGTGGCGCCCTGGGCCTTGAGCTCGTCGATGGCTTTGCCCAGGCTCTCCTTGTTTACATCCTTTACCTTCATGTAGGTGTGGCAGGTCTCAATAAAGCGGCCGGTCCCCAGGTCGATGGCGGGGATATTCGTCTGGCGTTTGGCCAGCATGGCTTCCAGCCCGCCTGCCCCCATGCCGATGATCCCCACCTTGGCAACGTCGCCCTCCAGCAGGGCGTTGGTGGCCTGGGTGGTGCTGTGGGCAATAAAAACCACGTCGTCCGGGTCGATCCCGTTTTGGGTCAGGCATTTTTCAAAGCATTCGATCACGCCCGCCGCAACGCCCATGGGGTCGTCGTGGCTGGTCATCACAATGCTTTCGCCCACGATCTCGTGGGTGGCGTTATCCAGCGCCACCGCCTTTGTATGTGTACCGCCGACGTCAATGCCGACACGGATGCTTCTCTTTTCCATATGTGTTTCTCCTAACCGCGTGGATTCTCTGCGCGCCGCCGTTTGCGGCTGGGGCGCGCTTTTCAGATCGTTTTTTCTGCACAGCCGTGCGGGGCGGGCGGCAAAATGCCCGCCCCGCATGGCCGCAAAATAGCCTGCGGCTATTTTTTATGCAAACTGTGGGATGTTGTGCACTGCAAAACAAAAAGGCCGGTCCTCAATCTGTTTTGGGAAACGCGCGTTTCAGCCAGTTCAGGCGGCAAACATGAAATATGCTACCATTTCCAGAATGAACGCGCAGGGCAGGGCATAGACCAGGGTCTGCTTCATGTACTCTTTCGTGCTGATCTTGGTGTAACCAATGGCCCACAGGTTCCAGGACTGGGTGGGGCACACGTTGGTGTTCACGGTGCAGCACTGGATGTAGAACAGGGGATACAGCACGGTCAGGGGGTAAATTCCGGTGGCCGCCACAATGGCAAAGGTGGCCGCGCCGGCGCCCCAGATGGTGAGCGGGCCGCGGAACAGCGACATAAAGCTCAGCAGGCCGAACACCAGAAAGATCAAAAAGGCGTTGCTGGGAATGATGGGCGACACAATGGGCGCGAGCAGGTCCTTGCAGGCGCCGGCAGCCTTGATGAACATCTGCAGGAACATCAAAAAGCCCAGCACCAGGCCCACGTCGGCCACGCCGTCGTGGAAGGTCTTTTGCAGCACTTCGCCCAAATTGCCCCAGCTCTTGAAGTAGCCGGTCCAGGCCAGCGCCCAGAGCACCGCGATGATGATGGCGGGAATGGCGGAAACCTTGAACGCCACCGACAGGGTGACCGGCAGGATCGGGGTCAGGCAGGCCAGCAGGTTCACGTTTTTGCCTTCCAGCGAGCCGGACGCCGCAGCCCAGGCTTTTTTCTTCGCGCCCTTGCGGGTGGCGAACAGGACCATGAGCACAATGCTGATAAAGTGAATTATAAACGCCACCAGCGCAAAGCTGTACCAGCCCTCAAAGCCGTACTGCTGGTCGTTCACCACCATGGTGCCGGCGGCCTGGGTGAGCAGCGAGCTGTTGAAATAAAGGCCGCAGCCCACAGACATGGTAAAGGTGGCGGCTGCCAAGGGCTTGGGGATGCCCAGGCTCAGCAGAATCGGGAACACGATTACGCCGATGGCAACCACGGCGCCCACACCGTAAGCGGTGGTAAAGATCAGGCTGGTCACCAGCGCCAGAAGAATGGTGGTCACGGCGGGCTTGTCGCCGCCCAGCTCCACCGCCTTGCGGATGATGGTGCGCGCAATGCCGGTTTCCACCAGGATGCGGCCGAACCAGGAGCCGAAGATGATGTTCACGGCTGTGGCGCCAAAGCCCTGCGGGCCGTCGTTAAAGATGGTGGTATTCACCGTTTCCCAGGTGATCGCCCCGCCCACGGCGCCAAGGCCGCTCCACAAAACGGCCATCACGAACAGGCCGAGCATCAGGTTTCCGCCCTTGGCGGCATAAACGATAAATGCCAGATACGTAACGAGCAATAAAATACCAATGATCGTTTGCATAATTTCCTCCTTTTGGTTCCAAAGCCAAACATGAGTTCCGACCCAGAACCTCTTTTTGGTCTGCTTGCTTAAAAGCGTTCATCCCACCGGCAAAGCAATGTCTAGTTCCAATCTGATCGCTTACCGCCCCCTCTCGCCGGGTTTGTCTAAAAAGAGCAAACCCTGTTGTTTTGTGTTTGTGTACCGGTTTCAAAAACTTGAATAAAAAAACTGTGTCAGCATTTTTCGCGGAACGATTGCCAGATGTGCTTGGGATTGGCCGAGGTCCTTTGGGAAAAGCTGAGCCACAGGATTCGCGGAAATTATTTGGTATTTTATAATATATTTCGCAAGTTTTCAACAAAACTTTTGACGCTTTTATCATAGCACAACATTTTTTCTTGTCTATCCCTTTTCTCAATTTTCAGAACAATGAACAATTTTTGAACATATTTTTTGCGCCAAACCACGAAAAATCGGCTTTTCACAGTTATGTTTACCGGTTAAGTTTGACTTTGACAAGTCGGAATGTTATAGTGTGAGTGGAAATCCTGCGCCACACTTGTGGTCCCGGGCGTTTTTTTGCCCGCAGGGGCATAGTCTTATGAAAGGGGGCCCGCCTGTGAAAGCGAGTCGCAAGGTAACCATCTCCGACATTGCCGCCGCTGCCGGCGTTTCCAAAACCACGGTTTCCCGTTTTATCAACGGCCGCAGCGACCTGATGAGCGAAAAAACCTGGGAGCGTATCCGCGCCGTAATCGAGATGAGCAACTACCGCCCCAGCGACGCGGCCCGCAGCCTGAAAAGCCAGCGGACCCGCATGATCGGGGTGCTGATTTCAGACATCTCTTCCCCCTTCTCCTCGGCTGTGGTGCTGGGCGTGAGCGATTATCTGGACCGAAAGGGCTACACCCCTATTTTTGTAAACTGCGACGACAGCGCCGAAAAAGAAGCCCATTATCTCTCCTCCCTGCTGGCCAAGGACGTGGACGGGCTGCTGGTAAACCCATCCAGCCAGGAAAACCCGCAGCTCATCACGCTGGCCTGCCAGGGCATGCCCATCGTACTTTGCGACCGCTATGTGAACAACTATCAGTTCGATATTGTGACCGGCGAATACGAGCGCTCAATGGAAAACGCCGTGGCTCATTTAAAAGAACAGGGCTATACCCGCCCCGCTTTTTTCACCCAGCGCTGGGAGCATAACTCGGTGCGTCACCAGCGCCGCCAGGGATATCTGAACGCCATGCAGCGGCTTTACGGGGCCGACGCCGGCAGCGATGTGTACCTGGTGAGCACCCACAATCCCGTCAGCTTTGAAAACGCTTTGGACCGCTTTCTTTCCAGCCTGCGCCCCGGCGACATTCCGGCCATTGTGGGCGTGAACAGCGTCACCACCATGCACATGCTCAACCTGCTCAAGCGGCGCGGCCTGCGCATGCCCGATCAGATGGGCCTGTGCGGCCCCGAAGACTGGGACTGGTCGCCCCAAATGAACTGGCCGCAGCTGGTGGAACCCAACGTGACCACCCTGATGGTCCATGCGCGCGAGCTGGGCGCCACCGCCGCGCGGCTGCTTTTGCGCCGCATCGAAACGCCCGAGCTGCCTGCCCAGCAGGTGCTGCTCCCGTGCGAGCTGATCGTGCGTGACTCCACCCGTTTGTCACAAAAAAGGTAGATCGTTTTTTCGTTTTGAGTATAAAATCCCCGGCACAGAACCTGTGCCGGGCTTTTACAGCCAGTTTTTGTGTATCGGTTTCCGCCCTTTTTTCTTGAATTTATACCCAGTTTGTCTGCATCTGTTTTGAATGGAGGAATCTTGAATATGTCCAAAGGAATCCTGTTGGCCGGCGAACCGATGGGGCTGTTCATTGCGCAAAACAAAGGCCCCCTCGAGGACGTGACCGGCTATTCCATGGCCCTGGCCGGCGCCGAATTCAACGTGGCGATCGGCATGAGCCGGCTGGGCCATACCGTGGGGTATCTTACAAAGCTTGGCAACGACCCCTTTGGCAAGCGCATTGTAAAAATCATGAACCAAAACAACATTTCTACCGAGCTTATCACCCACACGGACGAGCGCACCACCGGTTTTATGCTGAAAAGCTCTGTGGAGCAGGGCGACCCCGAAATTTTTTATTACCGCAAGGGCAGCGCCGCCTCAACCTTGAGCGCGGGCGACGTGCACGCGCTGGATTTTGCCCGCTACGATACCCTGCACATGACCGGCATCCTTCCCGCCTTGACCGACAGCACGCGCGAGGCCACCGCTGCCTTGCTGGAAAAAGCCCGCGAAAATAAAATGCTTTTTTCCTTCGACCCCAACCTGCGCCCTCAATTGTGGGGTGACCGGCAAAAAATGATTGATTACATGAACCGAATGAGCGGCGAGTGCGATATCTTTCTGCCCGGCGTGGCCGAGGCCGGGATCCTTTTGGAAGAGCACCGGCCTGAATACATCGCTGAAGCTTACTTAAAGCGCGGCGCAAAGACCGTGATCGTAAAATTGGGGGGCAAGGGTGCTTATTATGCAAGCTCCTCCTCCAGCGGTTACGTGCCCGGTTTCCCGGTGGAAACGATTGTGGATACGGTGGGCGCCGGCGACGGCTTTGCCGCAGGCGTCCTTTCCGCCCTGCGCGAGGGGCTTTCGCTGGAGGATGCGGTGCGCCGTGGAAACGCCATCGGCGCCATTCAGGTCATGAGCCTGGGCGACAATGACGGCCTGCCCACCCGCGAAGAACTGGACGCCTTTATGAACGGCAAAAAAGATTGGAGGAAAGAACATGTCTGATTGTTTTAAGAGCCTTGAAGCGATAGGGATCATCCCCGTCGTTGTGATAAACGACGCTGCGGGCGCGGTGCCCCTGGCCCGTGCCTTGGTGGAGGGGGGCATTCCCACCGCCGAGGTGACCTTCCGCACCGAAGCGGCCCCTGCCGCCATCGCGGCCATGGCGCAGCAGGTACCGGAGCTTTTGGTGGGCGCGGGTACCGTGACCAGCGCAGAGATGGCCCGGCAGGCCGTGGATGCAGGCGCAAAATACATCGTGAGCCCCGGTTTGAATCCGGCGGTAGTGCGCTGGTGCCTGGAGCACGAAGTGCCGGTGCTGCCGGGGGTCGCCACCCCCACCGAGGTGGAGGCCGCCATGGAGCTTGGCCTGACCACGCTGAAATTCTTCCCCGCTGAACAGAACGGCGGCGTGAAAATGCTCAAAAGCCTCGCTTCTCCTTATAAAACCATCCGTTTTATTCCCACCGGCGGCGTGGGAAAGGAAAACCTGAACGAGTATCTGGGCCAGCCCAATGTAGCCGCCTGCGGCGGCAGCTGGATCTGCCCTCCCGCGCTGGTGGACGCCGGCGACTGGGCCGGCATCACGCGCCTGTGCCGGGAAGCCGTGGCCGAAATGCACGGCTTTCAGTTGCTGCACATCGGGCTCAACAGCCGCGATGAGCAGGAAGCCCGCGCCAACTGCGAGGCGTTTGCCGGCCTGTTCGGCTTCCCGGTGATCGAACTGCCCGGCGCTTTTTTTGCCGGCACTGCCATGGAGGTGGTCAAAAAGCCCTTCCTGGGCGAAAAGGGCCACATCGCCATCAGCACCAACAGCGTGGAGCGGGCCATGGCCTGGTTCGAACGCCGGGGCTGCAGGTTCCGCGCCGAGGGCGTCGCCCGCGACGAAAAGGGGCTGATCGCGGTGTATTTTGAACAGGAGGTGGGCGGTTTTGCGCTGCACCTGCGCCGCAAGCCGTAACCGCTTCCTCCTTGCGGGGCCGCGGCGGCAATGCAGCCCACCCGCTGTGCATCATTCTGATCTCGGGGCAATCTTGCGGTAAAAAAGGGGTGGTGTTTTGTGGCTCTTGCGGCGATCCTGATGGAGCAAACGGTGGTCATGTGCCTGTTTTTGCTGCTGGGCTATCTGATGGGAAAGCTGGGCTGGGTCACTCAGAAGGGCAGCGGCGAGATCACGAACCTGCTGGTGCGCATCGTTGTGCCGGCGGCGATCATCAATTCCTTTTTTGTGGAGCGCACCCCGGAACGCCTGCTTCAGTTCGGGGTTTCGGCGGTGCTGATCTGCGCCGCGGCACTGCTGTCCATGGTGTTGTCGCAGATTATTTTCCGCCGCCATCCGGTGGAAAATTTCGGCGTGGCCTTTTCCAATGTGGGCTTTATCGGCATTCCGCTGATCACTGCCGTTCTGGGCGAAAAAGCGGTGTTTTACATCGCCTTTTATTCGGTGCTGGTGGGCGTGCTGCAATGGACCTGGGGCGTTTACACCATCACCGGCGATAAGCAGCACGTGAGCCCCCGCAAAATCCTTACCAACCCTGCCACCATTGCCATGGGGCTTGCCCTGCTGGTCTTCATTCCCGGCTGGGGCGCCCGCCTGCCCGTCGTTCTGACCCGGCCGGTCTCCATGATGGCGGCGGTGAACACTCCGTTGGCCATGGTGGTCATGGGCTGCTACCTTGCCGGGGCCGACCTGCGGTCGGTCTTTTCGGACCGGTTCAACTGGTGGGCCAGTTTTGTGCGGCTGGTGCTGATCTCGGCCGCCACGGCGGCTCTGTTTTGCCTTGTCCCCCCCGCCTTTGCCGAGGCGCGCACCGCGGTGTTCATTGCGGCCATCACCCCCATTGGGGTGAACACTGCCACCCTGGCGCACCTGTTCGGAAAAGACAGCGCCAAGGCGGTGGCCATGGTTTGCCTTTCCACCATTTTATCGGTCTTCACCATGCCGCTCATGATGTTGCTGGCCGGCTGGCTGTGGGGCTTGTAAGCAGGGCTGATAAGCAATAAAAAACCAGGGCGCGGCAAAGCTTGCCTGCGCCCTGGTTTTTTACTGTGCGTTTTTCCCTGCGCCCCTTATCCCCGCCGCGTCATCAGATACATGGTAAAGTTTGCGGTGGCCAGCAGCTCGCCGGCCTGGTTGAACAGCTCCACCCGGTTTACCGCGGTCTGGCCGCCCTTGTGCTGGGTCTTGGCCTCTACCCGCACCGTGTCGCCGGGCCTTGCCCCTTTTATATAGTTGATCCCGGCCTGCAGGGTCACGTTCGGCACCCCATAGGTGCAGGTGACCATGCCCGAGCAGGTGTCGCACAGGGCATAAAGCCAGCCGCCATGGGCATTTCCGTATAAATTCAGGCTGTTTTCGGTCACGGGCGCCGTGGCGGTGATCTGCCCTGTTTCACACCGCACCAGCTCCAGCCCCTCAAAACAGACCAGCGGTTTTACGTGCTGGGCAATGGCGGCGCGCATCTCTTGTTCGGTCATGGCATTTCTTCCCTTCCTCTTTTCGCTGCCGCTCATTGTACCACATTTTACTTCGCACTGCAAAGCGGGCCGGAAAATTTCCGGCCCGCTTTTTTCAGTATTCCACCTGCCACATATAGCGCCGGTTCTGGTACGGATGCTTTTTGGCATACGAGAGCTCCCGCAGATATACGTTGTTCAGCACCGACGAGAATACCAGATGATTAAAGTATTCCGCCACTGAACTGTCCAGCCGGTTAATGCCCAGCTCCTTGGCGTCCAGCACATAAAGCTTTTCACCATAATTTTTCAAAAAGCGCAGGGCGCGTTCGTCCACCGGGCGGGTGCGGCCCTCGCTCACCAACACGAACATGGGCAGGTTTTTATCCAGCGTTTCGAAAGGCCCGTGCAGGTATTCCCCGCTGTTCACCGTGGGCGAGTGAACCCACTGCATTTCCATCAGGTTGCAGATGGAAAAGATGTACGCCGCCCCCATGCTGGGGCCGCCGCCCATCACATAGATCACCGGCTCGTCTTTGCATCCGGCCGCAAATGCCTTTGCCCGTGGCCGGCAATATTCGGCCGCAGACCGGTAAATATCGTCCAAAATCGCAAAGCCGGCCATTGCAGGCTCATACAAAGGGCAGCCTTCTTTCTGGTGCAGCAATTCAAAGCAAAACTGCAGCTCCAGCGCTGCATTGGTCTGCTCCGCGCGGGAAACATCCTCGGCAATGGTTTCGTACTGCACTTTATACTCGCTGTACCCTGTCATTTTGCTCTCCTGCACATAAAACGCCACGGTGGCCGCGCCGCGTTCCCGGGCCGCCCGCACCGCCTCGCCCGTTTCGGGCGTACCGCGCATGGAACAGCCCAGCACGATGCTGTTGGGCCCGCAGGCATCCGGCAGGGCGTGCACAAACTCGTTGGCCGTGAACATGGCGCACCGGAGCGTCCTGCTGGCGTGATCCAGCAAATATTTTGCCGGGTAAAACCCTGCAAAGGATCCCCCGCAGGCCACCAGATAGACGCTGTCCACCCCGCCCACGGCCTCTTTCTTTTTTAAAATGTCTGCCACGATTTCCTGAATGGTCATTCTTTTCTGCTCCTTTTTACACAAGTTTTGTCTGCGCTGCCCACCAGGGTAAAAGCTGTAACCGCTCCAATCACGACCGCGGCCCCCAGCCATACCCGTGCCCCCAAAGCCGTGCCCAGCACCAGTCTTTCACCCACCAGCGTAACCACCGGTTCTACGCTGGCCAAGGCCGCAATTTCCGTGGGCGAGAGCGTACGGATGCCCAAAAAATAGCTGCACATCGCCACCAGGGTCGAGGCCAGGGTCATAATCAAGATTACTGTAATGGCCCGCCCGCTGAGGGGCGGGTGCATACCGCCCGGCCCAAAGTAGCAGGCTGCAAAACACACCAGCGCCCCCAGCATGACGGCCAGCGAAAACACATATCCGTCCAGCGCCTCAAACACGCGCCGCTTTGCAAACAGCACATAAGCTGCGCTGCACACGCTGCTGAGCAGGGCAAAGGCCAGCCCTTTGACCCCAAATGCCGCCCCCCGCAGATCCAGCGTAAGGAAAAGCCCCGCCAGCATAGCCGCCAGGCACAGCCACTGAGCCAGGCGCAGCCGCATTTTATACAGTGCCGCGCTTAACAGCCCCACCCAGATTGGGTAAATGAAATAAAGCAGTTCACTCACGCTGGCCGATAGGTATTTCATGGCCGTGAAAAGGTTCAGGGTAATGCCCGCAAACAGCGTGCCCCCTACCCCGGCGGCCAGTGCCAGTGTGCCCCACCGGTCTCGGGGAAGCGCGCGAAGCCGGCCCCGCAGGGCAAGCTGCCCACCCAGCAAAAGGACCGCCAGCAAGAACCGGTAATACAAAATCTGCTCCATTTGGGCACCCTCGGCATAGGCGAATTTCAAGAGGATGGGCGTCATCCCATAGCCCACCGCCGAAAGCAGCACCAGCCCCACGCCCCTGGCCCGCGCGCTCACCCGGGCGCCGGCGCAAAGCCGTTTTCGCGCAGCCAGCAAAGGGCCCGCGCCGCTGTGCGGCCCGGCTGCAGAAGATACCGCTCGTGCATGATCTCCAGCGACACACAGCCTTGATACCCCCATGCTTCCAGCAGCCGGAGCTGGCCTGCTAAATCAATCACGCCCTCCCCGGGCACCAGGTGCCCGCCGGGCATGCCGTCCACCAGGTGCACATGAGCCGGGCAATGCCCGAACGCCGCCATAAAGTCCCCGAGCCCTTCGCCCACCCGGGCCAGCATATCCAGGTCCGCCATGGGCTGCAGCCAGGCGCCGCCCTCCGCGGCTTCTGCCAGTGTTTTAAGCTGGGCGCAGGTGATCGCCAGATTTGTGGTGGCGGCGGTAAGGTGCTCTAAAAGCAGCCCTACGCCCCTCTGCCGCCCGTACCCGCTCAGTTCGTGCAGCGCCTCGGCGCTTCGGCTGAACGCTTCGGCCGGCGGCCGGTCCCGGTAGCCCTGCCCCGGGGTTACGAGTACCTTTGGAATATTCATTTCCGCGGCTGCGTCGATGGCCAGGCGCAAATACTCCATGCTGCGCCTGCGGGCGGCCGGTTCTTCAGCCGCAATGTTGACGGGATAAGCACACTGCTCGGGTGTCAGGCACACGACTGTGAGCCCCGCCGCCCGCATGGCCGCGGCCTTTGCCCGCAGGGTTGCGGGGGTTTCGTCGCACAAATACAGGTGGGGCGCCCCGGCCCACACCTCAACGTACTTCACGTTTAGCCGCTGCATATCACTCAAAAAGCGTTCAAACGGATAGAGCGGATACCAAAAATTCCCCAGCGCAAATTTCATAAGGCCTCACCCCTTGGTGCTGCCTGCGGTCAGCCCACGGATAAACTGCTTTTGCAGGCAGAGAAACAGGATTACCAGCGGCACCGACACGATCACCATACCCGCAATGAGCACCGTCCAGTTGGTTGTGGTGAAAGATTTCATGTTCATAAGCCCTACGGGGATGGTTTTCAGGTCGTCACTCTCCAGCAGCACCAGCGAAAACATCAGGTCGTTCCACACCGCCCGCACGCAGATAATGACCGCCGAGCCCAAAATAGGTTTTGACAGCGGCAGGATGATGCGCCCGAAAATGCCCCACGCGCCGCAGCCGTCAAGCACTGCCGATTCCTCAATCTCCTTGCTGATGGTGATGAAATATCCACGGATTAAAAAGGTGGCAAAGGGGATACGGAATGCGCTGTTGATCAGGATCACTGCAAAGCGGGTATTGTAGATACCCAGTGCGTTGCACATTTGATACTGGGCGATCAGGCTGGCCTGGGGCGCGAGCATCAGCCCGCTCACGATGAACATGAGCCAGAAGGTGCGGCTTTTGAATTTGTAGCGCGCCAGCGCGAATGCGGACATGCTGCTCACCAGGGTAGACAGCAGCGTTGCCCCGGCCGTGACCAGGATGCTGTTGAACATATATTTGCCGATGCCCGCCTTCCAGGCCGCCAGATAATTTTCAAATTTCCACTCCACCGGCAGCTTCCAGGGGTCCAAAAACAACTCCTTGTTGGTCTTGAAGCCGGTGAGCACCAGCCAGGCCAGCGGCGCCAGAATCAGCAGTGCGAACACTGCGAACAGCACCAGCGCCAGTACCTGGCCGGGAGTCGGTCTTTTCCGTCTTTTTTTCATGGTGCGCCCCCTAGTCTGTTTTCAGGTCATAGTGCTTGATCTGAAAAATGGCGATCAGGCTGGTGACCAAAAACACAAAAAATGCCACAGCGGAGGCATAGCCCATCTCATCATTGCGAAAGCCCGCCCGGTACAGCATGGAACCCAGGGTTTCGGTGGCACGCCCCGGGCCGCCGCCGGTCATCACCCACACCTCGTCAAACACCTTGATGGAGCCGGTCATGGTAACGATCATGTTCACCATGAGCATCTCCCGGATCTGGGGCAGTGTAATACTGAAAAATTTGCGCACCGGGCCCACGCCGTCCAGCTCGGCGGCTTCATATAATTGGGCGGGGATGTTCTGCATGGCCACCAAAAACAGGATCAGCGTGTAGCCGATGTACTGCCACTGTGATACCGCCACCACAGCCCAGATGGCGCTGGACGCGCTGCCCAGCAGGTCCACGCCGGACGCATCGAGGCCCAAAAGCTCCAGCAGCGGGTTTACCAAACCGATCAGGGGGTTATAAATGATCTGGAACATGATCCCCGTGACCGTGACCATAAGCAGGCTGGGCAGAAAGTAGACCGTGCGGAAAAAAGGCTGGAACCTGCGCATGAATTTTTCTTCCAGCGCGGCGGCCATCACCAGCGACAGCCCGATCTGAAACACCACCGACACCGCCATAAACACCAGATTGTTAAAAATTGCGGTGCGGAATACCTCGTCGCCGAACATCTTTATGTAATTGGCCGCTCCCACGAACCTGCGCTGCGTGGAAAAGGCCGACCACTGGAACAGGCTGTTCACAAAGTTCAAAATCACCGGGAAGTACAGGAACACCGTGATGATCAGGACTGTGGGCAGCATGAACAGCACGATGTCCCGCCGTCTTTGTCGTTTCATCCTTCACCTCGTTCAGTTTCAAAAGGAAAGGGCGGGGGGCGCCCGGCACCCCGCCCCTTGGGGAGGGCTTGGGTCAGCCCTGGCTGTCGCGCACCTCTTTGGCAGCTGCCTGCACGCTCTTCATGGCCTCGGCAGGGTCCTTGCCGCCCAGGCAATCCGATACGGCGGTCATAAACGCGTCGGCCACCTTGGCCTCCACGTCGGTATCCAGCCAGGCCGCGATCCCTTTGTACTGGTTGACCATATCGATGGCCTCCACCAGGCGGGCAGAGCTGTTGTTCTCATCGATGCCGCCGATGATGGGGTTCGGCAGGCCGGTTTCCTGGGTCATTTTGTAGGCCTGCTCCTTGGTGGTCAGGAATTTTACAAACTCCACTGCCATGTCGGGGGCTTGGGTCTTGGCAGAGATGGCATATGCCTCAGCGCCGCCGGTGATGTAGTCGGCGCTGCCTTTTGCGCCGGCGATGGGCGGAACTTTAAAAAAGCCCCAATCCTCCGCACAATTCTCCTCGTAAATGGAGAATTGGCTGGTGGCGTCCACAATCATGGCGCCCTGCCCCGCACAGAACTGCTCGCGCGCCTGGTAATAATCCACGCTGAGCACATTGGGGCTGAAATACCCTTTGGTCTGCAGGTCCACAATGCTTTGCAGTGCCTGGATGTAGCCCGGGTCGGTAAATTCCCCCACGGCGGGGTTGTAATCGTTCATTTTTGTGTCGTACGGTACGCACAGCTGGTTAAAAGTGCCGCTGTACCAAGCGCCGTACCAGGTTTGCGCGTTCCCAAACAAAAGCGGGGTTTCGCCGTTCTGCTTCAGGGTTTCACAGATGTTTAAAAACTCCTCGTATGTCTTTGGCTCTGAAAGGCTGTATTTTTCAAAGATTGCCTTGTTGTACAAAATGAACATAGCGCTGTAGCGGAAGGGAATGCTGTGGTTGCGCCCCTCGTATACCCCCGTTTCCAGCACCGCGGGCAAAAAACCGCTCTGCCAAGCGGGATCGGCGTCAAGGTAGCTGGTCACATCCAGGGTCAGGCCCGCGCGGTCGAACTTGCGCTGAAATTCGCCCGGCCAGGTAAAGAAAATGTCGGGCAGTTCCCCCCCGGCAATGACCCGGAGCTTATCCTTGATCTGCTCATCGCTCACCGACTCCATCTGAATGGTGACGCCCGGATGCAGGGCCTCAAAGTCCCGGATGGCCTGTTCAAAATAGGGGCGGTAATTGTCCTCGGGATACTTGTTCAAAAAGGTCAGGGTAACAGGCTGGCCCGCAGCTCCGTCGGCGCCTGCCGCCGATCCCCCGGTGCTGGCGGGCGCCGCGGGTTTTCCTGTGCAGCCGAACAAAAGGCAGCTCGTAAACAGCGCCAAAGCCAGCAGAAACGCGATCTTTTTCATGGTTTTCCTCCTTTTTATGTGGGTTTCACAGCGGTCTTATTTCGCCCAGCGCAGCCAAATCCGCCGGCATACCGAACCCCAAACTGCCCCGCCGGCACACATTTTTGCCGGCAAAAGCGCTGGCGGCCCGCATTGCCCCTTGCACATCCGGCGCGCCGTGCGTTTGCACATCTTTAAACCAGTTCACCAAAAACGCCGCCCAGAACGAATCGCCCGCGCCCATCGTATCCACTGCCTGCACAGGCAGGGCGGGCTCTGTATAAAACTGGCCGCCGGCCAGCACCAGCGAGCCTTCTGCCCCCAGGGTAGCCACGGCTGTGCCGCAGCCAAAGCTGCAGGCCCGGCGCAGAACGGCGCGGGCGGCCTCCCCGGTTTCGCAATGCCCACAGCTGAAAAGGCCAAACGAGGCCAGGGGGCAGAGCTCCTTCATTTCTTTTTCCGTGAAATCGTCGTTGAAATCATAGCACAGCGGGATCTTTGTGCCTGCCAATGCGGCAAGGTCCTCCCGCCGCAGGCGCGAGGCATAGCTGGCGCAGATCAGGTCGTGGCAGGCGGCATAAGCAAGGTCTTCCGGTCCGCATCGCACGGGGTACAGGTCTGTCACGCCGTTTTTGCTGATGCCGGTGAAGATCCGCTCGCCCTTTATAAGCTCCACCAAGGCAAAATTGCTCTGCCCCTGCTTAAACCGGCTGCGGGTAAGATCGATGCCTTTTTCCCTGCACAGGCGGGCCAGCAACTTACCCGCCTGGTCACTGCCCAGCACGCCCATAAAAGAGCTCTCCGCTCCCAGCTCCCGGGCATACCAGGCCACATTCAGCTCATTGCCGCCCGGGTACATCCTGCGCTCAAAGGCGTATACGTCCACAAGGCCCACGCCCACAGCCAGCAATTTGGGCAAAGCCCTCCGCCCCCTTTTCAGTATTTTACATGCCACATATAGCGGCGGCTCATCCAATCGTGTTTGCGGGCCGCGGCAAGCTTGTCCAGGATCAGCCGCTGCGCCGCATCCAGCACAAAATGATTAAAGTATTCACACACTGCGTCGTTCATCCGGTTGATGCCCAGCTCTTTGGCGTCCACCACCGTAATGCGGCCGCCGTATTGCTGCAAAAAGCCCAGAGCGCGCTCATCCACCGGGCGGTTGCGCCCCTCGGTCAAAAACACCACAAAGGGCGCCTGCCGGTCCACGATCTCAAAGGGTCCGTGGAAAAATTCGCCGGTGTTGATAAGCGGGGCGTTGATCCACTGCATCTCCATCAGGCTGCAGATGGAAAATCCATATCCTACCCCCAGGGCGGGGCCGCCCGCAAGGATATTGATCAGCCCGTCCTGCTGATGTTGGGCGGCAAACTGTTCGGCGCGGGGAGCAAAATAGCGCTGGGCATCCTCTGTGATATCGTCCAGCATGGCAAATGCCTGCATCGCCTGCTCATAGTGGGGGTAATCCTCCAACTGATGCAAAAGCTCAAAGGCCAGCTGAAGCGCCGGGGCGGCGTTGCTTTCCATATACCTGGTACCGCTTTTTGCAATGCTTTTGAAGGGGACTACGTAGTCCGCGATTTTTGCCATGCGCGCCTCAGGGTTGCCGCAGAACGAGATGGTGCAGGCTCCGGCATCCTTCGCCGTTTGGCAGGCGTCTTCGGTTTCGGGGGTGCCCATCAGAGAGCAAAAAACAGCAATGGAGTTTTTCGTGAGGCTTTTGGGGGCTGCATGCACAAATTCGTTCGCCGTGTAATGCCCCACCTTCAAGGTCCTGCTCTCGCGTTCCAGCAGGTAGCGGGCCGGATATAGTGCCAGCAGCGAACCACCACAGGCTACAAAATATACCCCGTCCACCTTCCCCCGCGTTTTGCTCTTTGCCGCGATGTCTGTCACAATGTCTTTTACGTTCATCTCTGCTCCCTCCTCTTTCATTTTAAAAGACGTATTAACTCGTATTAATACGTTACAATCTCATTATAGCTTGTTTGCGGTTTCTGTCAATATGAATTGTATTTTTCTTCATTTGTTCTATTTTTTGTGCAATTATGCTGTGCAAAACCACAAAAAAACAGGGCCGGCATTTGCCGGCCCTGCAAAAATGGCTGTTAAACGTAATATTGAAAGATTTCCGGAAGGTCCACCCGCACCGCCTGTTCGGCCAAATGGAGCGGTGTTCCCGCCTGGTCGAACACCTCGCTGCGGTTGAACAGCAGCGGGGCGCTCTGGGCCACACCCAGCCAGCGCACATGTTCGGCCCCCGCCCGGCACACCCCCACCACCATGCGGCTCTGTGCTGCGGTGATCTGGTATTTCTGCGCCAGCAGCCGGTAAAGCGAACCGCTCAGTTCCTCCCGCATCAAAAAGGAAAAAGACTCCGGGAAATAGTTCGTTTCGATCACAAGGGGAATCTCATCCACCAGGCGCAGGCGTTTCAGCCGAAGCACCCGCTCGCCCGGCGCAAGGCCCAGAAAAGCCGCTTGCTGCGCGTTTGGCTCACACAGCTGCAGGTCCATCAGCTTTGCGCCGGCTGTGCGGCCCTGCATCTCGCAGATGGCCGTAAAACTGCGGCTGACGCGCACATTACTCTGGATTGGGTGGCTGGACACAAAGGTCCCCTTGCCTTGCAGGCGCACCAGCAACCCGTCCTCCACCAGGCGGGAGATCGCGTTGCGCACTGTAACGCGGCTTACCCCATATTTTTCGCTGAGCTGTGCCTCGGAGGGGATGCGGTCCCCCACGGCCCAAATCCCGCTCTCGATCTCCTGCCGCAGCGCGTTCTCCACCTGTTTGTGCAGCAGCGCGGTATTGGCTAAATCCTGATTCTGCATCCTTTTCACCCCTCTGCTCCGCCGAACCTGCGGCAGCTCCGTTGTTCTAAGAGCATAGTGAACAGTTATCACTTAAAACATGATAACACGTTTTATGCATTTTTTCAATGTCTTTTGCCCTTTGCTCCTAAAAAACGGCGCTCTGCCCGCCAAGCCTTGCTCACAGCGGCAGAATTATTCCTCCCCGCTCAAACGGGCCAGCAGCGCCTTTGCGTCCCCGATCACCTGCGCGTCACCGCCGGCGCGTTCCAGCGCCAGGCGCGCCAGCCGGGCAGCCTCCGCCGTGCTTTTTTCCACACCCTCGCCCCGCTCATGCAAAAGAGCCAGAGCCAGGGCGCAGTCGCCGCCGGCGCGGCATTCCTCCACCCCGCGTCGGTAGCATTCGACCGCGCGGTCCAGGTCGGGCGGGCCGCCTTCGCCCTTCTCGAAGCACTCGCCCAGGTTGAACCAGGCCATGTCGCTTCCCTGGCCGCCCGCCTTTTCATACAGAGCCCGGGCTTTTGCGAGATCCTGCTGTACCCCTTTGCCATAGCGATAACATTCGCCCAGGTTATTCAGCGCGTCGATCCAGCAGGGGCGGCCAGGCCACTCCTGATCCGCCAGCGCCTGGTACCACCGCACGGCCTCCTCGGGGTTCTGGGGGCAGCCAAGGCCCTCATCGCAGCACAGGGCATAATCGAACTGCGCCTCCGGGCTGCCCGCCGCGGCCCCTTTTTTATACCAGCGCACCGCTTCGGCCTCGTCCTTTTCTGCGCCGATTCCGTACAGCAGGCATTCCCCCAACTGGTCCATCGCTTTGGCGTTGCCTTTCTCTGCGGCTGCCCGGAACAGCTCCACCGCGCGCTCCGGGTCCCGCTCCACCCCAAAGCCCTCCCGATAGCAGCAGCCCAGATCGCACAAGGAACTCACATAGCCTCCCTCCGCCGCGCGGCGGAACAATTCGGCCGCACGCTGCGCCCGGTCCGGGCCGTTCGCGCCCGGCTGCCCCATTCGGTAACACCATGCAAGGTTATGCATGGCCCGCAAATGCTGCTGCTCCACCGCCTTTTTGTACCACTCCACCGCGCGCTCGGGGTCACGGGGCACGCCCACGCCGGAATCGTAGCACCAGGCAAGGCTGCACTGCCCATCGGCGTCGCCCGCCTGGGCGGCGCGGGTGTAATAGGCCACCGCCTTTTTTTCATCTTGCGGGGTGCCAAGGCCCATCTCGTAAAAATAGCCCGCGTTGTACACCGCCGAAATGTGCCCCTGCGCCGCGGCCTGTAGGTACTGGTGCAGGGCGGCCGCATAATCTTTTTCCACCCCCAGCCCGCGCTCGTAGCACACGCCCAGGCTGAACTGGGCCGGGGCATAGCCCTGCCGGGCTGCGTCGGTAAAACACCCCGCAGCTTTTTTCATGTCCTGTTCCACCCCGCGGCCCCGCTCGAACAAGCTGCCCAGCAGGTACTGTGCCCGCTTCATCCCCTGCCCCGCCGCCTTTGTGAGCCAGGCGGCGCCCCGGGCCGGGTCTGGCGGGCAGCCGGGCGCGCCCACTACATACAGCGCGCCCAGGTTGCACTGCGCGGGGGCGTAGCCCCTTTCGGCCGCCTTGACATACAGTTCCAGGGCCTGTTCAGGGGCCCTCTCTACCCCCTCGCCAAACTCATGGCACCACCCCAGCATGCACATGCTCCACTCATCGCCCAGCGCCGCCGCCTGTTCCAGAGGCGGCAGGGCCTCGTTCCAGTCCACCGGCCGGCCGGCAATGGCCGCTTTCGCCCGCCGCGCCAGCTGTTCCCGCTCACCTGCATCCAAAATCATATTTGTTCCCTCTTTTGTCGTTTCTTGCGGGTCCGGCCCCGCCGCCTGGGCAGAAAGGCCCCTGTTTTTCCTGAATCGCTCTGCGCACAGCCGCTTTCATCACTTGTTGCCAGCGTGCCTGCCGCTTTTTATTTTTCCAGCCCCAGATTCTGCAATATCTCCCGGTAGCGCCGGGTCGCAAGCTCGCTGGGCTCGCCCTTTTTACAAAATTCCAGTTTCGCCAGCTTTGGCACCACTCGCTCCACCACCATCTGCCCCCGCCTTGTTTTGGCGCGCAGCGCTTCGAATGCCTGCATAAACCGGTCGTCCCTCCGCGCCTTTTCATAAAATGAGAGCACATAGACGTAATAGAACAGATTGTAATTTCGGAAGGGGTATTCCACCTGCATAAACAGCGAACCGATCCCGTAATGGCATGGCCCCAGGGGCTTGCGGGTCACCCAATGGGCCAAAAGAAATTCCACCGCATTGTCCAGTGCGTTTTCCTGCGCGCTGCCCGGGGCATAACGAAACAGATCCAGCGCCAGCAAGGTGGGATGCGGGTTGGAGGCCTCGGTTTCCGGGCCGCGCCCGTAACTGAATTTGTTGCACCGCCAGCCTCCGTCCGCCCATCGGTCTGCCAGCAGCTGGCGAAAGGTGGCCTGCAGCCGCTCGTCCCCCGCATAGCCCAGCCGGCAGAGCGTCAAGGCCGCCCAAATGGTTTGGCAGGGGTAAATCGCCCCCTGGGGGTAAACGCGGAAGCGCCCATCCGGCCGCCAGGCGCCCAGGATCAGCTGCGCAGCGGCGGGCAGGGGAGGGTCGGCGGGTGAAAGCCCCAGCTCCAACAGATAATCCACACATTCCAGGGTGGAAAAAGGCGCACCCTTGAGCAGGCGGCGGTCCGCCGTAGCCCAAAGCGCCCCGCCATTGTCCCCCTGGCGGGCCAGGATCGCCGCGATATCGGCAGCATAGCGCTCTTTAATTCCCATTCTGCTTTCCCCTCCGGCCGTGCTGCCGTGGCTCCGCAACAAAGCCTGCGCGTAGTCCGCTTCTCTTTTTTCTATTCTACACGCTCCCCACCGAAAAGAAAACCCGCCTCTGCCATTTTGGCAGAAACGGGGCCTTCTTTTCTGTGCGGGCTGCGGGCCTTGGGCTCAGAGCGCAAAGGTATACTGATACACATTGTATAGGCTGATGCCCATGATGACCACCATCAGCCCCATGAACAGTTTGTCCACGGCGCGGTTGTCCATACGTTTGTTGAACACGCGCCCCAGCATGCCGCCGCCGATGCCGCCCGCCACCATCAACAGCAGGCTGAGCCAGCCAAAGGTGGGCACCGACCGGGTGACCAGGGTGGCCAGCAGGCTGGTCACCTGGCTGATCAGGATCACATACAGGCTGTTCTGGGCGGCGGTTTTGGTGTCCATGGAGAAAAAGAAGTAGAACACCACCAGGTTGATAGGCCCGCCCCCGATGCCCAAAAAGCTGGACATGATGCCCAGTACAAGCCCAATGGCCAGGCACACCCATGCCTTGAAGATGCGCCGGGTACGGATGCGGCTTTTATTCAGGGTGTACAGCATGGTGGCCAGGGTGATCGCAAACAGACACACGGCCTGCACCGCGCCCGCCGTTTCGGCAAAGCGCGCGCTGATCGCGCTGAACATCTGCTTGCCCACCACACCGCCCATGGCTGCGCCGATGGCCAGCGGGGTGCCCACCTTCAAATCGACCCTGCTGTCGCCCGCATGGACTTGGTGACCGAATAGCAGCTCATAGCCAGCACCGTACAGCCGGACAAAAAGCTCACGGTGGCCACGCTGTCCAGATGAAACAGGTCCAGCGTGGGCTTGATGATCACCCCGCCGCCAATGCCGCAGATCGCCCCTGCAACGCTGGCTAACAGGCTGATGATAAAATATGCGAGTACCTGCATCGGCCCCGCCTCCCCTCTTTATGGTACGCTTGCCCGCCTCAAGCCAATGGCCCGGGCGTTAAAGCAGCGGTTGCCGGGCCCAGAGGGCCCGGCAATTTTTTGCTTTTCAGCAGCAGCCGCAGGGGTGGTTGCCGTATTCGTCCATGCAGTCCTCCGCGGGGTTTTTCATGCACAGATGAACCGCGGCCAGCTTGAAGGTCTGGGGCAGCGCCAGGATGTTCGGCGCGTCGCCCACAAACTTTTTCTTGGCGTCGGCCAGAGCCTCCTCAAAGGTCGCGCGGGTCTTCAGGCCCATGCTGCGGGCAATGCCCGGCTCCTCGGCGCCCACGATGTAGATGGCGCTGGTGTTCATCTCGGCGATATGGCCGCAGCTCATCATGGAAAAACCGTGGAACGGATGGAACGCATTGGCAAACCGGTATTTGCGGATGTATTCCTCGTTGGTGGCATAATACTCGCCCAGCCGGTTCATATCCGGCAGGATATTCATGTGATCGTGCTGGAACTCCTCCCACTCCTCGCGCAGGTAGGGCCACAGCTCATCGTGGAAATAGCCGTTGCAGATGGAGGAACAGATGATCACACACCTGTCGCTCATGACCCGCTTGAAGCGCAGCACCTGGGCCGAGAGCGCCTGCATCATCATGATGGGGTTGGTGCCCATGCCGTCGCCGTAGTGGAATTTCTGGGGCATGCCGAACACCAGCACGTCGTACTTTTTTTCGGCCCAATGCACATAGGTGCGCTTGTCGGCCAGCTTCCAGCTCTCGGGCATCATTTCGGCCGCATAACCGGAATAAATGGCGATCTGGCGGCTGTTGGTATCCAGCACGGCGTCGCAGCAGAAGAAAGGGTGCCCCATCTTTTCTTCCATCAGCATGCCGATCTCATTGAACTTGCTGCGCATCAGGCTGCCGCCGTTCACGGGGGTGAAGTCCGGCCGGTGCATGACCTCGGGCACATGGTGGCTGGCAATGCTGCGCCAGTTGGTAATGCCGGTGGCGCAGTGCTTGTAGCCCCCGGAATACCCGCCGTAAGGGTTCCCCTGCACATGGCCGATCAGTATGGGCAGATCGGCCTCGAACACGGTCCTGTTCATGCACACCGGGTCGCCGCGCCTGGTGGTGCCCAGATCGATCATGTTGTCCGGGTCCTCCGAGTCGTGGCTGGTCATCTGGTGGGTGGGCCAGAATTCACCAAACAGTTCGTCGCCGAAAATGGCTCGGTAATCTTCCGGCTTTGCGCGGGGGTGCAGGCCATTGGAAATGATAAAGCGCACATCCTCTTTTTTCACGCCCGCGGCGTACAGCTCGCGCAGGATGTATTTGATCGAGAGCTTGCGGTGGCTGGTGGCCTGTTCGCCGCCCTTGACCCGGTCGGGCACAATGAACGCCACCTTGGCCCCGGGAAATGCCAGCTCGCTCAGCGGTTTCATGCCGATGGGGCGGCGCAGGCTTTCCAGGTAAGCTTGTTCCAGTTTGTCCTCGGGGATATAGGCTGGGTCGGCCACGGTGGTGCCCGGAATGAACACATCGGTGTTCTCCGGCAGTTCAGCGCTCAAAAGGCCCTGGCCATACTCAAAATCCAGTTTCATGGGTGGTTCCTCCTTTTCTCTCGGTCGGCGCGGCTTTTGGGCCGCGCTGGCTTGTCACTTGCCCAGGTACAGGCGGATGATCTCCAGGTATTCCTCGGGGTAAAAACCGATCTCACCGGCAAACCGGGTCAGGGCGATCAGGCCGCCGTCGATCTCGGAGATGGAGGCCAGCATTTCGGCGTTGTCGGCTTTCAGGCCGCCGCCGTACGCCACCGGCAGCCCGCCCGTGCGCTCTTTCACAAAACGTGCGATCTTTTGGATGTAGGGCCGGTCGGCCGGGGTCTTGCCGGGGCCGATGCTCCAGATCGGCTCGTAGGCAATGGCCACCTGGGCCTTGTCCACCCCTGCAAGGCCTACGTCCAGCTGTTCGCCCAGCACCTCCTGCCAGCGCTCCTGCTCCTCACTCTTTTCGCCGATGCAGTACAGCACCTTCAAGCCCTGGGCCACAGCGGCCCGGATCTCCTGGTTCAGCAGCCGGTTTACCGCCGCGGTGTCGGTAACGCCCGCCTCGGCCAGAACGCCGTTTTTGTCGGCCCGCTCCTCGCAATGGCCCACCAGCACCCAGCCGCAGCCCATTGCCTTGGCAATGGAGGCCGGGCGGTTGGTTGTGAACGCGCCGAAGTTGCCGCCCACCGCTGTGTCGGCGCGGTACACGCCCTGGCAGCCCAGCTGCACCGGGCTGTTCTCACACAGGGCGGCCCCCGCGCTTAAAAGGTGCGCCTCGGGGAAGTACTGCACAAACTGTACCTCGGCCGGGTCATATTGCCTGAGGGCCTGCTGGGTGCTTTCCACGATTGCGCGCCCCCAGCCTTCCACCGGGGCCAGCCGGTTCACCCCGCCGTACTGGGGGGGAACGTCGAAGCGTTTCAGGTTCAAAAAGATGTATTTCATGCGGCACTCTCCTTTTTTGTTGGGGTTGCAACACACAGCGATTCCCGCGGCCGGAACGGGCTTCCGGCCGCGGGCGCCGCTTTTTTCTTCAGATTCCGGCTTTGCGGTAGCGCTCGGCCATCTCCGCCAAAGTCACGCGCTCCACCAGGGGGGCCTTGCCCACGCTGCCGAACTCCACAATCAGGGTTCCCACCACTTCCTTGACACCCCGCTCGATGCACTCCACAATGGCTGCCACATCCGCGTCGGGCACGCTTCCATACATCACGGTATCCATGATGGGGGGAAGGAAGGCCCGCGGGTCAAAAGCGCTCCTTTTTTCTTCCAGCAGTTTGTAAATGCCTCCCACCGACGGGCTGCTCTGCAGCTCGGGCCGGCTGCTGAACAGCTCTTTCATATTTCGGGTCACGGCCAGCCGGATATCAGTGTCCACATTGATCTTGCCGATGCCGCACCCCGCCGCCTCTTTCAGCTGAGCCAGCTCGATGCCGTAGGCGTTCTGGATGTCGCCCCCCAGGGCGTTGATCTCCTTTACGATATACTGGGGCACGGTGGAGGAGCCATGGCTCACCAGCACACAGAACAGCCCCTCGTGGCGCAGGCACTCCTTGGTTGCGATAGCGATTTCCTTGCGAAGCTTCGCTCCCTTGCCCTTATTGGCGCCATGCATGGTGCCGTAGCTGATGGCCAGCGCGTCCACCTTGGTCTTTTTCACAAACTCCACCGCGTCCAAGGGGTTTGTATAGGTGGAGCCGGCGCTGAACACATGGTCCTCCACGCCTGCCAGCACCCCCAGCTCGGCCTCCACGGTCACGCCGCGCTCGTGGGCGTATTTGACCACCTCGCGGGTGAGCTCGATGTTTTCTTCAAAAGGCAGCGACGAACCGTCGATCATCACGCTGGTGTAACCGCCCGCAATGGCCGCTTTGCAGGATTCAAAATTGCGGCCGTGATCCAGGTGCAGCGCCACCGGGATGGGGCTGGCCTCACCATACTTCTTTACCGCGGCGCCAATGTTTGCGGCGCCCTTGATCTTATCTTCCAGCGTGGCATTCATAAAATCGGTGCGGCCGCCCATAAAGCCGTTCGCCAGGTCCGCCCCCTGCAAAATGGCGGGCGAACGGAACATCTCGTGCACCTCGATGGCCGCTTTTGCCTGGGCTACGGCGTTCACGTTGAACGCGCCCTGGGCGTATCCATATTTGTCGGTGGCTTCCAAAATCGCGCGCAAAGGTACCAGCATTGTTGTTTCCTCTCTTTTCTGTTCATTTGCCGCGCCGGGCGCAAAGAGCCCCGGCGGGCTTATCCCACACCGTCTGCGCGCCGTTTCCTGTGTTTAGGATAGCGCAAAACGGCGGCGGTTACAAGGGGTTTTGGCAAAACAGCTACACGTGTGTACATTTTCGTCCTTTTGCACAAATCACTGTTCGGGCCGGGGCGGCACGCATTCCAGCACCGCAAGCTCCCCCTGCGGCACAAGGGCGTACTCTTTTACCCCGTGGGGCACGAACACCTCGGTGCCCTGCCGCAGCGGCAAACGTTCGCCCCCGCCCTCCAGCCAGCCGCAGCCGCGCTCCACCAGCAGAACCCGGAAGGGCGCGTTCCGGCGGCGGCAAGGCCCGGTGCACACAAGCCGCACAAGCCCAAAATAGGGCGTTTTTTCCGGCCCCACCAGCACCTGCGCCTCTCCTCCCGGCAGCATCCGGGCTTCCGGCCGCAAAAAACAGCGCTCCCGTACCGCCCCGGCGGGCAGCGCCCAGGAAAAATCAAAACAGTCCAGCAGCGCGTCCATGCCCGCGCCGGAGTGCAGGCTCTCGGGCGGCAGCTCGCTGCCGTCCGGCCGGATGCGTTCGGCCCGCAGGGTGATGTCGGTGGGCTCCTGGATCTCGGCCACCAGGCTGCCCGCGCCCAGGGCGTGGGGCAGCCCTGCGGGGATGAACACCGCATCGCCCGGCCTTATCTCGAACCGGTGCAGGCAGCCCAAGATGGCGGCCGTGTCCTGCGCTTCGATCAGCGCGCGGAACCGCTGCGGCGCTGTGCCCGGAACAAAGCCCGCCCAGACGTAAGCCGGCCCAGCGGCCCGGTCCACATCCAGCACGTACCACGCCTCGGTCTTGCCGTAGGGCCAGCCAAAGTACTTCTGTGCCTTTTCCCGGGTGGGGTGGGTCTGCACCAGCAGCCGCTGTGTGGAGTGGAGCAGCTTGAGCAAAAAGCCGGGGTTCGGGCCAAATGCCGCCGCATTTTCCGCTCCCAAAAATTCCGCCGGGCGCGCGGCCAGGGCTTCGGCCAGCACCCCGCCTCCGTCCTGGGGCAGAATGGCCGAACGGCTGTCGGCCGCGCCTTTCAGGGTGGACTGCACCACGCTGGCAACCCACATCTGGCTGGCGCCGGGGTGGCTGCCCGGCTGCTGGCCCAGAAACTGATCGATCAGTTCTCCCCCGGGCAAAAGATAGCTCACCCTACACGGCGCAAGGCGGAAAGGCCGCTGCCACAAAGCGCTCATCGGCTGCCTCGCGGCGGTTTTCCAAGCGCCGCAAACATGCTGCGCTTATATTCCTCCACGCCCTCCTGGTCAAAGGGGTCCACGCCCAGCAGCTTGCCGCTGAGCGCGCAGCTCACCATAAAAAAGTAAAAAAGCTGGCCAAAAACGCGCTCGTCGATACGGGGTAGCCGCAGCTGCACGCAGGGCACCCCGCCCGCGTCATGCGCCTGCACTGTGGCCTTTTCGGCCGCCCGGTTGATGTTTGCAAAATCCATGCCGTCCAGATAATCAAACCCGTCGCCAAAAGCAGGGTCCGGCATTACCTCCAGCTGCGCGCCGGGGTCGTCCACCATCAAAAAGGTTTCCATCATGCAGCGGCGGCCGTCCTGCATGTACTGGCCCATGCTATGCAGATCCTCGGTGTTGCTCATACAGGCAGGCAGCAGGCCCTTTTTGTCCTTCCCCTCGCTCTCTCCAAAAAGCTGCTTCCACCAGCTCTGCGCCCAGAAAAGGCGCGGCTCAAAGGCAGCCAGCATTTCCACGGAAAAGCCCTGCTTGTATATCACTGAGCGAATTGCAGCATAGCGCGCCGCGGCCCCCCCGCTGGCTGCGGCAAGCTGTTTTTCCATATCCTCACCGCCCTGAAGGTAAGCCTCCACGTCCAGCCCTGCCACCGCGATGGGCAAAAGGCATACCGGCGAAAAGGCCGAGTAGCGGCCCCCGATCCGCTCGGGAAAGGGCAGGAAGGTATAACCGTTCTCGGCTGCGATCTCTTGCAGGCGGGAGCCGCGGGTGCCGGTCAGCACAATGCGGTCGGCCAATTCTGCGGGCGAGTAGCGGGCCGCCATGGCCTGGCGCAGCACCCGGAAGTGGCTGCCGGGCTCCAGCGTTTCAAAGTTCTTGGCGATCACGTTGATGTAAACGCTTTTTCCCTGGATATGCCGCAGGACTTTCTGCAGATAATGCGCCGAAAGGGTGTTGCCCGCATATACAATTTCGGGGCCGCCCGGCGCTTGCAGCGCTTCGATCATAGCCCGGGCCGCCTGGTTGGAGCCGCCCACCCCCACCAGCACGAACACCTCAGCATGTTTGCGGATCTCGGCCGCCTTTTGCCGGATCAGCTCCAGCTCACAGGCCGCCTCGCGGCAGTTCCGCCAGCCCGCAGCGCCCCAGGCCGGGTCGGCCGGGGTAAGCCCGGCCAGTTCCCCGTAAAAGCCCTGTGCGCGGCGCACCTCGGCCTCCATCGCCCCCGGGTCCGCGTAACGCTCTGCCAGGGCCGTGTTCAAAATCAGGTTCATAATAAAAGCCCCTTCTTTCCATTGCCAAAAGCGCAATATTTCCCACCCTTATTATAAAAGGCGCAGCCCGCCGCGCACAGTATGAAAAAGCTTCATACCCAGCGTTTTCAAGCACAGACGGCCGCCCGGTAAACCTGCCGGGCGGCCGTCTGTGCCTGCTTTATCCAAAGATAAGGATGTAAAGCCCCATACCCAGCATGAAGCCGTACACCAGCCTTTTGATGGTGGTCAGGGGCAGCCGGCGGAACACCGCAAGGCCCAGGCCGGTGCCCACTGCCAGGCCCGCCACGGCCGCCGCGCTGAACCGCAGCACCTCCCGGGTCACGTTGCCCAGGCGGATGTGCATTACCAGCAGCGCCATGGTGGTGATAATAAAGAACATCTGGGTCGTGGCGGTATATTCACGTTTATCCTCCAGCGCGTTCAGATAATAGGCCACGATGGGCGGCCCGCCGATGCTGAACATGCCGCCCGAAAGCCCCGCTACCGCCCCGGCGATCATGCCGTTGCTGCGGGTGGGGCGGATGCGCAGCCGCTCACTGAAAAACAAAAAATAGACCGCCAATACCATCAGCGCCGCACCCAGCACGCGCCGCAGAAACGTTTCGGTGCTGCTTTGCAGGATCTGCACCCCCACCCAGTTGGTGCACACGGCCACCACGCAGGGCCATACCAGCTGCCGCCAGTTGATGAATTTCCAGTAGCGCACGGCAATGGTCACGGTCATGAAGGTGGCGGTGATAAGCTCCACCACCGTGGCCGTTTTAAAGGGCAGCAGCAGCGGCCACAGCGCCATACAGGTGACCGCGTAGCCGAACCCGGTGGTGCTCTGTACAAAGCTGCCCGCCAAGGCAATCAGCGCCACCAGCAAAAACAGCAACGGCCCGCTCATGTGCGCTCGAACACGGTGCGGCCGCCCACAAGGGTGCGCAGCACGGTAAGGTCTTCGTCCAGCACCACCAGGTCGGCGTCCCAGCCCGGCTTGACCCGGCCCTTGCGGGCGCCCATGCGCAAAAGGTCCGCCGGGTTTTCGGTGAGCAGGGGCAGCACGTCCTCGGCGGGCCGGCCGGTAAAGGCCACCAGGTTCCTGAGCGCCTGGCCGGTGGTCAGGGTGCTGCCCGCACGGCTGCCGCCACCGGCCAGCTTTGCGTCGCCGTCCACCACCACCACGTCGTTCACGCCCAGCTTATAATTGCCGTCCGGCAGGCCGGCGGCCATAATGCTGTCGGTGATGGCAACCACCCGATCCAGGCCCTTGCATTTAAGTAAAAAGCGCACGGTGGCCGGGTGCAGGTGCCGCCCGTCGCAGATCGCCTCACAGTACACATCGCTCTCCAGCACTGCGCCCATAATGGCGGGGAAATGCTGGTGCAGCAGTTTCATGGCGTTGAAGGTGTGGGTGGCGCTGGCCGCCCCATTCTCAATGCAGGCCATAGCGGTGTCGTAATCCGCCCCCGAATGGCCGATGGCCACCACCACCTCGCCGGCGATGTCCCGGATCATGGCCGGCACCCCTTCCACCTCCGGGCTCACGGTGATATACTTCACAGCGCCCTGCGCTGCCTCGGCATACCGGCGGAACAGGGCGGCGTTCCCTTTTTGCAGCAGGTGTTCCGGCATGGCGCCCTTGTACTCCGGCGCCAGAAACGGCCCCTCCAGGTGCACGCCCAAGAGCTGGGCGTGCTGCCCGGCCTCAGCCATGGCGGCCTTGATCTGCCCGATGCACCACAAGGTTTGCTCGGGCGTGTCGGTCAGCACGCTGGCAAGCCAGCCTGTGGTGCCCTGGCTGGCAAAAAAACGGCCAATGGTGCCGTTCAGCTGCTCTGCCGTTGCCGCGTTCACATCCACCCCCGCGCCGCCATGGGTGTGCACGTCGATAAATCCGGGGGCCAGGCGTTTGCCGCCAAGGTCCAGTTCCGGGCAGCCCGCCGGGGCCTCCGCCCGGGGAGCCACCTGGGCAATCACACCATCCTTGATGTATACCTGCCGCTCTGCAAAGCGGCCGCCGGTATAGACCAGCCCGTTTTTGATTACCAGTTCCATGCCTGTACATCCTCCTTTTCTGCCCCACAGGGCGCTGGGATATTGCGATCTGTCACAAAAGGCCCCCCGGCGAATGGGGCGCCGGAAGGGCTCTTTTTTACAGTTTAAAACGGCTGCTGCGCCGCGTTCGCATTGGTGATGATCAGCGCGTCCGGGTGGCGCTGCACCAGCGTTGCCGGAAAATGGGCGCTTACCTCGCCGTAAGCCGCCTGCCGCACCACCGAGCGGTGCCAGTCCCGGAAAACGCCGAGGCGTATTTTGCGCGCGCCCAGGATCTGGGCCATTCCAATGGTCACACACTTTTGTGGCATGGCGTCGATGGCCCCGTTCAGATCGCCGATGGCGTTTGCCACCCGCGTTTCCCGGCTGATCTCCAGCACACGGGTGGGCAGAGCCGCAAATTCGTCGGGGGTAAGCTCATCCTGCGCCTCGTTGAAAGCCAGGTGCCCGTTGATGCCGATGCCCCCGAAGGCGATATCCACTCCGCCCACCGCCGCAATGACCCGCTGCAGGTTTTCGGGGTCGTGGGGGTCGGGGAACACGCGCTGGGCCTCGGGCATAAGCAGCGCCGGATCCACCTGGGTGTAGACCGCCCGGTCCATAAAGCCCCGGAAGGAGAGGCGATGGCTCTTTTCCACCCACTCGCCCTCGTCGGTGAGGTATTCGTCCATATTTAAAAACCAGCAGTTTTTCAGGCTCACCCGGTCGCGGTTGACCATGCGCACAAAAATAGGATATTGGCCCACCGGGCCCACCGGGCAGATGAACACGGTGGGGCGCCCCTCGGCGTTGTGCCGCTTGATGGTGTTCACCATTTCCAGGGCCAGTTCATAAAACACCTCGCCGGAATCACCCAGTTTTAAAATGGGGGTCTTGGCGTTTTTGCCCAGCTCTTGGGCGCTGATCTGATAATATTCGTACATGGCGCGCTTCTCCTTTCAAAAGCCGCCGGGCGTACCCGGGCGGCGTTGGCTCAAAACAAATGTGTGATGCCCAGCTGCTGGATCATCTCCACGATCTCCTTGGTGCGGCTGCACCCGAACTTGTGCAGAAGGCCCTTGATCTGGGTCTTCACCGTGACCACCTCCACACAGCGCGCGGCTGCGATCTCCTTTACCTTTTTGCCCTGCAAAAGCAGGTGCACCAGCTCCCGCTCTGCGGCGGTGAGCTGGGAAACGTTGTTGATGAAAAACAGAAGGCTGCGCTCAGAACGGCGCAGGCGGTTATACTCCTGCATGACGGTATTCTGCACTTTCGCATCCAGCAGGGGGCGGCCGGCCGCCGCTGCGCGGATGTGGGCCAGCACCTCCTCGTCCAGGCAGCCCTTTACAATGTAATCCACCGCGCCGGTGCCCATGGCAGTAAGAATCATTTTTTCGGTGTCGTGCGCCGTGAGATACAGGATCATCCGGCCCGGGTCAGCATCGCGGATGGCCTCGGCGGCCGTGACGCCCGCCGACATATTCTCCATCTCAATGTCCATCAGGATAATATCGCTTTTCACACTTCGCGCCAGCTCCACAATGGCCGCGCCGCTGGCGGCCTCGCCCACCACCCGCATGTCCGGCTGGGCGTTGATCAGCTCCTTCAAGTCCTCCCGCAGCAGGTCAAAATCGTCGGCGATCAGGATCGAGATCATTTTACGGCCTCCTTTACTGCCTTTTTGGGGTGACCCGGCACATAGCGGGGCAGCATGACCATAAAGCTGCTTCCCTTGCCCTCGGCGCTGCGGATCTGTAAATGCCCCAGGTGGCTCTTGGTGATTTTGCGCACATAGTAAAGGCCCATGCCCCAGTTGAAGTTGGTGTTTTTGCTGGTGTAAAAGGGGTCAAATATCTTTTTTTGCTCGGCGTGGGAAATTCCGGTGCCGTTGTCCAGCACTTCAAAATCCAGCCACAGCCGCTCGCCGCGCACCGCAAGCTCCACCTGCGGCCCCTCGGGCCGGGCGGCCGCCAGGGCTGCCTCATAGGCGTTGGCAAGCAGATTATAAAGCGCCTCCGCCATGTGGGTGCGGTCGGCCAGCACCTGGGCGTGGGTTTCCTCGCGCAGCGTCACCGCGGCGTCCGGATATTTTTGCCTAAAGCGTTCCAGCGCCGCGGCCACCACCTCACGGGAATCGACGGGGGTGAGGGCAATATAGCTCACCTTCACGCTGCGGTATAGCTCCTCCATGCGGCTCAGCATCCCCTCGTTCATATTCCGCAGGGCCGCGGCGTACTCCTGCACCCGCGCGGGGTCCGGTGCCGATCCCTCCAGCTCCTGCTGGAGCTTTTTGTGTACCACCCGGGCGCTCAGGAGCTGGTTCTTGATGCTGTGCACAAATACCGAGGCGCCCATGCTGGCGGTATCGAACTTGCGCTGGAGGCGGGTGTCCTCCTCCTCCTCGTTCTGGGTCAGGCGGCTGTAGCCGATCAGGTTCATGGTACCCAACACCACAAAAAACACGGTGCAGGCCACCAGCAAAAGCCAGCTCGGCCCGCTGGAAAGCGCCGTGCGCAGGTAGTTCAGCGAACCCAGGCGGATGTATTCAGACACATAAAAATTATAAATTTGGCCGGGATCCTGGATGGCATACATGGCATACAGCACCGTCACGCTCACCAATGCCAGCACCACAAAGCGGTAATTGCGCTTAAAGTAGGGGCTGGTGATGGCCACATATTCCTGCACGAGCAGGGCAAAGGCCGCCAGCATGCTGGCCACGATCCAGCCAAGCGCTACCTGGCGCATGACCACCAGCACCCAAAAACGCCCGCCCACCACCACCCGGAACACCGGGGGATAGTAATATATGAGGAACAGCAGTGTGATGGCCAGGTGCCCGCGCAAAAGGAGCCTCTCGTGCCGGCGGGGCCAGGAGAGATTGGTGTGGTACACGGCGATACACACCAAAAAAAACGGGAACAGGCAGCGCCCCAGTGCCACCATATAGCCCAGCACCCCCAAAGGTACCGGCAGAAACTGCAGCCAGGTCTGCAGCGCGGGCGAGAGAAACAAAAACAGCCGCTGCATGGTGTTGTAGCCGCCCATTTTGGCGATGTAGGTCACCACACCGCACAGCATTACCACAAAACTGGCGCACAGGCCGCACAGATAGACCGAGAGCGTATCGCGCCGGTTCACCGCCACGACCACCGTGGCAATGGCCGTGAGCGCCACCACCAAAACCAGCATCGTTCCTCTCCCCTTTTCCGTTGTTTTTTCTATTATACCATGAACGCGAAGCGTGAATGGTATGATTTTGCATTGCACCTGATTGCCGTGAAAGGGGCGGCGGCAGTACCACACAAAGCGAGGGGCATAAGCCTTCTTATGCCCCTCGCGCTGTTCACTTGTATTTGGGAAGGCTTATTTAGCGTTGGCCGCAGCGGCCTCTTCCATCACGTCGAACAGCACGTAGTCCTCTACGGGCACCTTCTCGGTGATGCGGCCGGCGTCAATGAACACCTGCTGCTGGTTCTCATAGTAGGTCTTCACGGTGCCGTCTGCCAGGCCCTTTGCAATGAACTCGCCGGTGAGCCAGTTACCCTCGCCCACGCAGTCCAGCATGGTCTGCTCTTCAGCCTTGCACTGCTTGGCGACCCACTTGGCGACCTCTTCAATGTTGGCGGCGCGATAGTCCTGCGCCTTCTGAAGAGCGCGGGAGAAGCGCACCAGCACGTCATGGTTTTCGGTGGCAAACTTATCGGTGGTGATAAAGCTGGAGGGGAAGGTGACCTTGTCTACAAAGTCGTTGTTGGTGGCCAAAGTGATGGCCTTGTCGCCTAGGGCGTTCGCAATGGTCATGGTGCTGGGGCTCCAGGTGGCGCAGGCGTCCACACTGCCGCTCACCATCGCACTCACCATACCGTTGGCATCCATCTCCACAACCTTCACATCGCTCTGGGTCAGCCCGGCCTCGGCCAGCGCCAGGTTCAGAATGATCTCGGCAGAAGTGCCGGCAGTAGCCGCCACGGTTTTGCCCTTCAGGTCGGCCACAGTGCTGATGCCCTTGTCCTTGTTGGCCATCACCGCGTCGGCAAGGCTGGTGCAGTCGAGCTGGAAGATTTTGGCCTGGCCCTCAATGCACAGGGCATGGGCGCCGTGGCCGATCTGGGAGATATCAATGTCGCCGGAAGCCATGGCGGCGATCTCGGCGGGGCCGCCCTGGAACTCGGTCAGGGTCACGTTCAGGCCCATCTCCTCAAAGAAGCCCGCATTGATGGCTGTGGCCAGCAGGCTGCAGGAACCCATGTTGGGCATGTAGGCCACACGCAGGTCCACCGGGTCAAAGGTCTCGGCGGGCTCGCTGTCGGCCATGCTCGCAGGCTGGCTTGCAGGCTGGGATGCCGGGGTGGAAGCAGGTGTGCTGGTGGTGCCGCCGCAGGCTACAAGCGCCAGGCTCATCATAGCCAGGGCCAGCACCAGGCAAAGAATTTTCTTCATACTGTTTTCCTCCATTACGGTTCGTTTGTGCACGGCATGCGATACACCGCGCTCTGCCGAAGCGGGCACAACGCCGTTGCTCCGGTTTCTTGTGTTTTAAGTATAGTTCCCGCCGCCCCGTTTTGAAAGTATGAAATATTCTCATACTCTCCCGCCCTTCTTTTGGCTCTTTTTTACAAAAGCGGGCCCCCGTATTCTGTGGTTTTCCACGAAAACAGGGGCCTTCCACGATTGGGAGGGTGTAATCTTTTTGTAAAGGGGATGGTGCTTTTGATTGACAATACCTGCCAGTTCCAGTAAGCTATATGGTATTATGTGAAAAGTGCGAGGAGGCATTGCAATTGGCAGAACAGCGTGGCCGGCCCACCATTTGGGACGTGGCGGAGCTGGCGGGTGTTTCCATCGCCACCGTTTCCCGCTATATGAACGGTACCCAGGCTGTGAGCAAGGCGGCCAGCAATGCCATTGCCCAAGCGATGGCGCAGCTGGACTATGTGCCCAACGCCAATGTGCGCAGCATCAAGCTGGGCCAGACCCGCACGGTGGGCATCATCGTGCCGGACATTTCAAATTTTTTTCAGGCCCGGGTCTGCCGCCGGGTAGAACATCTGCTTTACCAAAAGCGCTATTCACTGGTGATTGCCAGCACCGGCAATAACACTGAAAAAGAGCGCTCTTGCATCCACAACTTCCTGGAACGGCGGGTAGACGGGCTTCTGGTTTCGAGCGCGGGGCAAAACAATGACCTGCTGGGCCGGGCCGCCAAGGGCGGGCTTCCCTTGGTGCTGTTCGAGAGCTACCAGCCTGAGCTGCCAGATCTGGACTATGTGCTGGAAGACAGCTATGGTCATGCCTGCCGCCTCACCCGTTCCTTGCTGGAACGGGGGCACCGGCGCATCTCTTTTTTGAAGGGGTTCGAGCACTCAACCGTGTCCGAAGCCCGGTTTGCAGGTTTTTGCGACACCCTGTGCGCCGCGGGCCTTGCTCCGGATCCCGCTCTTATCTGGGAGGGCTGCCGCGACCGGGCCGACTGCGTGCGGGTGTTCGAAGCGCTGCGCCGCGAGCCGGGCCTGTTCACCGCAGTGGCGGCCACAACCCCCGAGCAGATGAAATTTTTGGTAATGGAGGCCAACCGCCAGGGCGTGCGCATCCCGCAGGATGTTTCGCTCACTGGCTTTGGCATCGAGGATTATACTGCCCTGTTCCCCTTTTCCGCCACCTGCGTGGTGTCGGACCCCTTGGCGAACGCCGACGCCCTGGTGGAGCTGATCCTTCGCCGGATGGACGAGGTGCGCACCGGCAAACCGCCCGCACCTGCGGAAAAGCGCATCATTCCCTGCCAGTTTTTCACCGGAAACTCGGTGGCCTGCGTTACACCGTAAAAAGATGCCCGCCCGGCGACCGCCGGGCGGGCATCTTTTTGTCATTGCTGTTCCATCTGGCCCAGCGTTCGAATGAGCACCATCAACCCCCGGGGGATGTGGTAGGGATCTTTTACAGGCAGCCGCCCCCCCACCGGCCCTTCCAGCGGGCGGCCCTGCCGATCCCGCAGTTGGAGCCACTCGCCCACCGCCCGGTTTGGGTTGGGGAAGGTGGAGAAGGTATAAGTGTGGCAGCGCTCGAACCATTGCCGGTATTCCAGCTCGCCAGTGCGCTTGAAACACCACAGATTTGCGCACAGCGCCTCCACCTGCGGCCACCACAGCTTGTGTGCCCAGTCCCGCACCGCGGCCCCGGCCAGCGCCTGTTCGGGCGCGAAGGCCGGACCCTGTGGGGGGCCTCCCTGCCGGTCGATGTAGTAGAAAAAGCCTCCGCAGTCATCGTCCCAGGCAAGGCGGTCAAGGTTCAGGCAGACCCGCTCAGCCGTGCTCGCTAGTTCGGGAAGTCCGAGCTTCCCGGCAGCGTCCAGTAAAAACCAGACACACTCAAAGGTGTGGCCCGGGTTCAAGTGCCTGCCATACAGGGTGTCCGGCACCCGGCCGCCCGCATCAATGCACTCGGCGATCACACCGCCCGGCTGTAAAAAGCGGCGGGTGATCTGTTCGGTTCCCCAGCGGGCAACGCTTTGTGCCCGCTGGGCCTGGTCCGTGCGGCCCGCCGTTTTCAGCGCCGCCGCCAACTCAAGCCCGGTGTTCACCAGGATCATGGGCACCGCATGGGCCTGCCAGCCTGTGGGCAGCACATCCGGCGCGGTGGGGAAAGTCCCCTCCTGTGCCAGCTTCGCTGCACCCTCAAACAGGGCGAACGCCCGGTCCAGCGCCGCATCGTTTTGCGCCAGGGCTCCCCAGGCCGCAAGGCCCATCGCCGCAAAGCAATCGGCAAAGCCGCTTACCGCAGGGCCGCTGCCCGGCCAGGGCTCTTTGGGGGTGCCGTCTGCAGCCAGCAGAAATGCGGCGCGGCCGCTGGGCAGGATGCACTTTTCCTGCAGGAATGCGGCGCCCTGTGCGGCCAGTTCAGCGCAGCGCCGCCTGATCGTTTCATCCAGCCCCGGCACCGCACCGTCCGCAAGCCGGGCATACAGCCAGGTACAGCGGCCCTGGCTCCACACATATTTGTCGGTGGAAACCAGATGCATGCCGGTCACGTCGTAGCAGGTGAAAAAGCCCCCATGTGCGGAATCTGCCCGCTCCATCCAATAAGGCAGGATGACCTCCTGTAGATGATCCGTATAAAACCGGCGCAGCCGCCCGGCCCATTCCATTCCGCTCTCGCTCATGCCTGGGCGGCGGTGTAGGCGTCGCAGGCCTTCTGCATCACGTCGAACAGCACGTAATTTTCCACAGGCACCTTTTCAGAGATGCGCCCGCCGTCCACAAAGACTTGCTGCTGGCTGTCGTAATAGTTTTTAATGGTTCCGTCGGCCAGAGCCTTTACGATAAACTCGCCGGTGAGCCACTCCCCGGAATCTTTCGTTGCCAGGATGGTGGCGTCGTCGGCTTCGATCTCCTTGGCGAGCCAGCCGCAGACTTCCTCGATGTGGGGTGCACGGTAATCCTGGGCTTTCAACAGCGCCTGGCCGAACCGGACCAGGATATCCTCATGTTCCTGGGCATACTCCTCGGTGCAGATAAAGCTGCCCGGGAAGGTGACGGTATCCACAAAATCGCCGTTGCTTCCAAGGCTCAGGCAGTTATCGCTCATTTGTTCCTTGATGGTGGTGGTACTGGGAGCCCATGTGGCACAGGCATCTACCTGGCCGCTAATCATGGCGGACACGCAGCCGTTTGCGTCCATCTCCACCACCTTCACGTCGTTCTGCGTGAGGCCGGCGGTAGAGAGCACCAGGTTCAGCACAATCTCGGCGGAGGTTCCGGCCGTGGAGGCCACCGTTTTGCCCTTCAGGTCAGCCACGCTGTTGATGCCCCGCTCCTTGTTGGCAAGTACCTCGTCCGAGACGCCCAGCAGGTCCAGTGCAAAAATTTTGGCCTGGCCCTCGATGCACAAAGCGTGGGCGCCGTGGCCGATCTGCGAGATGTCGATGTCGCCCGAGGCCATGGCGGCGATCTCAGCGGGGCCGCCCTGGAACTGGGTGAGCTTGACATCCAGCCCCACCTCGTCGAAATACCCCATCTCAATGCCGGTAACGATGGCCGAGCCGCTGCCCATGTTGGGCATGTAAGCTACCCGCACGGTGGCGCGTTCATATTCCGGTGCTGCCGGTGCCGGTCCGCTCTGGCTCACCGGCTGGCTGGCGGGTTTTGAAGCCGGCTGGGAAGAGGGTGCTGCACCGCAGCCCGCCAGCAGCACAGCGGCGAGCACGGCGGCCAAAAGAATGCTTATGAATCGTTTCATCGTTTATACCTCCATTCATTTTCGACGGCGCACCGCAGCCGGCACGCCTTTTAGAAAATGTTTTCATGCCTTTAGTATATAGAAAATATTTTCTATATGAAAGTATGAATTTTTATCCTCCTTTTCTGGAAACTCATTGTGTATAATGCCCAAATAATTTGCTTTGTTTTTTGCCAGATGCCACAAACCCTCCGAGTGCTTTTGCAGCGGGTATGTCATCTTTTGTAATTCTTCAAAAGAAAACAGGGCCGCCGCAAAATGCGGCAGCCCTGTTTAACAAAAAGGAGGATACAAAGTGAAATCGTTATTAAAAGAGGCTTATTTGCGCACTTCCAGATACTCTTGATACACCTGGCTCCAGATGTAATTCTTAAGCTCCAAAAAGCGCGGGCTCATCTTGGTTTCCTGGTCGCGGGGGTAGGGAATGTCGATGTCCACAACTTCCTTAATGCGGCCGGGGCGTGCACTCATAATGACCACCTTCTGCCCCAGGATAATCGCTTCCTCCACATCGTGGGTGATAAAAAAGCAGGTCTTTTGCTCTTTTTCCCAGGTTTCCAGCAGTTCAGTCTGTAGCTGGGTGCGGGTCTGGGCGTCCAGCGCGCCGAAAGGTTCGTCCATCAGCAGCACCTGCGGCTCGGCCGCATAGGCGCGCGCAATGGCAACGCGCTGCTTCATGCCGCCTGAAAGTTCTTTGGGGTAATGATCCGCAAACTTTTCCAGGTCGACCATTTTTAAGTATTTATCCACCACTGCGTCCGCTTCCGGGCCCTTGATGCCCCGCATGTCCAGCGCGAACTTCACGTTCTTGCGCACAGTAAGCCAGGGGAACAAGGCGTACTGCTGGAACACCACGCCGCGCTCAGGCCCGGGGCCCTCGACCTCTTTGCCGTCCACATACACATGGCCCTCGGTGGGCTCAAGCAGGCCCGCGATGATGTTCAAAATAGTCGATTTACCGCAGCCGGAGGGGCCCACCACCGTGACAAACTCGTTCTCGTGGATGTCCATGGTCATTCCGTTCAGCGCGACCATCTCGCCGTTACGGCCGTTGAACTTCTTCACCACGCCGTCGATGCGGACCTTTACTGCTGCACTGTTTCCTGCCATCCTGTGAGCCTCCTCTCCAAGAATCGCACCAGCTTCTCCATGCCGATGCCGATGATGCCGATCACAATAATGCCCATGAGCACAGTGCCCATGTCGTAATAGCCGCTGGCCTTTTGGATCATCATGCCCAGGCCCTCGGACGCGCCGGTAAGCTCGGCCGCCACCAGGGTGGTGAGCGAAGCCGACAGGCCCAGCCTTGCGCCAGTAAGGATAAACGGGGTGGATGCGGGGATAACCACCCGGAAGAAGATGTCCCTGTCTGAAGCGCCCAAAATGCGGGCGGCCTTGATCAGGGTGATATCCACATTGCACACGCCCTGGTAAATGGTGACCACAAGCACCAGGAAAGAGGCGATAAAGATCACAATGACCTTGGCTTTTTCGCCCACGCCGGCGCCCACGATAACAAGCGGGATGTAAGCAAGCGGCGGGATGTTGCGCACGAATTGGATCCAGGGCTCTACCACATGGCGGAAAGGCGCGTACCAGCCCATCAAAAACGCCATTGGAATAGACGCCACAAAGCCGATGCCGAACCCTGCGAGCACCCGGAACAAGCTGTAGCCGATGTGCACCCACAAAGTGCCGTCGTTCACCTTTTTCATCAGGCTTTCAAACACCTTGGTGGGGGTGGCAAACACCACGCCGCCCTTTGTGGAATGAGAGATGACGATCCATAGCAGCGCCGCAGCCACAAGCGAGATGATGAGCCACACCCAGTTGGGGATGGACGCTATGAATTTGGAAAAGCCGGTTTTCTTTTTTGAGCTGTACATAGCGGTTTTCTTCCTCCTTTTCAGGATCGCGCTCAAGGCGCGGTTATTTTCTATCCTTAGGTTACACGCAAACCCGGCCTTTGCAAAGTATGAAATATTCTCATACTTTTCCGCAGGCGGGGCAGCCCGCGGCACGGGGCAAAAAGAAAAAGCGGGCAGGGCCTGCAGCCCCGCCCGCCTTATTTCCCTTCACCGCTTTGCCCTGACGCCCGGCTGGGCGTTCGCCTGTTCAGTGCAGTTCCAGCGCGCGGTTCTCTTTGCCCGCAGCGGCCAGCATGCTGTCGATGTAGGAGAGCGCGTTTTCCTGCCCACGGTCGGCCGCAATCTGCTGTACCATTTGGTAGTCTGCGCCGCTGCGCACCGCGTCGGCCTCGGCCTCTGTGAGCATGCCGGCAAAATAGAGCGGGTTGAGCCGTGCCATCAGCCGGAGCTGTGCCTCGCCCGCCTCGCTGCCCAGCGTATCGAGGATGTTATCCCTGCCCCGGGTGGTGGAATTGTGGGCGAATTGTTCTCTGCCCCAGCCTGAAAAATCGGCGAACACCGGGTCGGTCTGGCCGGTGGCAGCAGCCCAGGAGGTCAGGTCGGTTTCCCGGGTCCCATAGCGGTACACCGCGCCTTCAGGCGCAGGCGCCACCTCCAGCGTTCCGTACTGATAAGGCCATACCGCCAGGCTCTCGCCGGCGATATCCCACACCGGCTCGCCCTCTTTGCCCTGCCAGGGGGAAATATCCTGGATATGCAGGTGACCGCTCAGGGTTACCTGCACGCCGTACTGCTGCAGCAGCGCGCCCAGCCGGTCGTTCTCAAACAGGGTATACCCGGAGGAAAACACCGCACTGTGATCGGTCAGGTTCTGGTGCACGGCCACAAGGGGTGTAGCCCCCGCTTTTTGGCAGGCCCTGAGCTGCTTTTCCAGCCATTGATAGGTTTTTTCCTGCAGCTTGCCTCCCACGAAATAGGGGATACCCGGGCTTTGTTCCGCATACTGTTCCGCGTCCAGCATAAACAACCACACGCCCCTGTTCAGCTTGACCATATAGCTCAAGCTGGCTTTGTCACGGCTGGCAGCGGCGGCAAAACCGCAATTTTTATAGATCGCCTCAAATTCTTCAGCCGTGACCGACTCGGTTCGCTCGCGACCCTCCCCCTCGTAGCGATACGCCGCATAATTGTTGATGTCGTGGTTTCCGGGCAATACATACACCCCGATACCCGCCTCCACCAGCGGCTGCAGCTTTGCCGCCAGCTCTTCATGGCTTGCCTTTTCACCGTTCAGAGAAATATCTCCGGTGAGCACCAGCGCGTCCGGTTTTTCGGCCAGCACCTCCGCCAAAAAAGCGTCGGTGATGGGGCGGATATAATCCAGCTGGCGGCCATCGCCGTATTCTACCACCTGTTGGAACAATGCGCCTCCGTCCTCTATCGCCTGGCCGGTATAGTGCAGGTCGGTTGCCACCACAATGCTTGCAGGGCCGGCCTCGGGTACCGTTTCGCCGCAGCTTGCCAGCACAGCCGCAAGGCCCAGGGCGGCCAGCGCCGCCGGGATCGTGTGTTTTTTCATTGCTTTTCCTCTTTTCAAAACAACCCCGCAGGCAGCAGGATATCGGTCGCCGGCACTTTTTCCCAGGAAAATACAGGCGCCAGTTCAGCGGGCGTCGCGGGCTCCGGCCGGTCCAGCTGGCCCGCCAAAAAGGCCAGTTTTCCCACGATCTCGGGTGCGCTCCATCGGGTTTGGAGCTGTTCCAGGCTCACGTCCCCATCCCGCTTGGAAAGGCGCCTGCCGTCCGGCGCCAGCAGCAGGGGCAGGTGATAAAAACGCGGCTCTGGCAGGCCCAACAGCCGGTACAGGCAGAGCTGGCGCGGGGTGCTTTGCAGCAGGTCTGCCCCGCGCACCACCTGGGTCACGCCCATCAGCGCGTCGTCCACCACCACGGCCAACTGGTAGGCAAACACCCCGTCCCCCCTGCGCAGCACAAAATCCCCGCAGTCGGTGGTCAGCCGTTCCCAATAACGGCCCAGGTGCCCGTCCGCAAACTCCACGGTCCAGTCCGGCACGGCCAACCGCATGGCGGGCGGGCGTTTTTGCGCCAGCGCCGCCTGCCGCTCAGGGCCGAGGCCGCGGCAGGTGCCCGGATAAACAGGGGTCCCATCCTCCCGGTGAGGGGCGCTGGCAGCGTGCAGCTGGCTGCGGCTGCAAAAACAGGGGTACGTGAGCCCCTTTTTCTCCAGCTCTTTGTAATACGTCTCGTAAATCCCGCCCCGCTCGCTTTGGTAGTAAGGGCCGTTTGGCCCGCCGGTGCTGCCGCCCTCGTCCCAGACCAGGCCCAGCCAGGAAAGATCCGCCTCCAAAAGCCCCGCAAAGGCACGGGGGCAGCGGGCAGCGTCCAGATCCTCGATGCGCAGCACCACCCGGCCGTTCTCGCGCTTTGCGCTCAGCCAGGCAAGCAGGCTGCACAGCAGGTTACCCAGATGCATCCTGCCCGAAGGGCTGGGTGCGAAGCGCCCCACCGTGTGCATAGCATTCCCCCCTTTCTTTATCTCCTGTTCGTTTTTGCCTCATCTGCGTTTGCGCCGCTGGGCCTCCTGCTTTTGCCGCTGTGTCAGGCGGCGGCTCTCGCGCATTTTTTGCAGCGCCTTGTTCCAGGTAAAGTCGTCCAGCACTGCTTGCTCCATGGCTGCCAGTGTGTGGTCAAAATCGGTGGCGGCAAACACGGAATATCCCCACGCCACCCCCATGCGGGCATACAGTGCCGGCTGGCGGATGCGAGCATACAGTGCCAGGCTCTCTTCCAATTCCTCGGGGCCCGCCCAATACCACAGCAGCATCACCGCCGCAAAACGAGCCTCAAACTCCTGATTTGATGCTACATATTGTTTTATAAAGTCAATGTATTCCGTTTTGTATTTTCTCGCTTCCCGCAAGGCCGCACAAAAACTGTCGCATACGCCCCAATTATTTATCGCAGGCAAAAATGCCCTGATCAGGCAAAACCGCTCCTCCAGGCTCATTGGCGCAGCCCCAATCACCATGCCCCGCAGCATTACTTCCTCGTAGGTTTCATCCGGGGCAGCAAGCGCGGCGCGCCAGTCTCCTTTTGCCAACCGCCGGGCCATTTTCTGAAGCAGCGGCAGCCGCACCCCCAGATAGTTTTCCACCCCGGGCAGCAGCTTTTGTTGAAAAGCCTTGTAGCCCGGGTCCGTCGCCTCGTTCAGTGCGGCCCGGATGACGCCGGTCATGGCCGGAACACCCAGCCCTCGCCCTTGGGCGAAAGCCGGGCGGAATACCAGGCGGCGCACGCGGTTTTCAGCCAACTGGCATCCTGTGCGCCGGCGGTTTCCACCGCCGAGTGCATGGCCAGCTGCGGCAGGCCCACATCTGCCATGGGCACGCTCACCTGGGCCGCCAGCAGATTGCCCAGCGTGCTGCCGCCCGGCAGGTCCGGGCGGTTATAATATTCCTGTACCGGCACGCCTGCCGCGGCGCACACCGCCCGGAACAGCGCTGCCGTGGCCGCCGTGGTGGTGTATTTCTGGCTGGCGTTGAATTTCAGCACCACACCGCCGTTTAGGCGCACCGGATGGGCTGCGTCGCCCATCTCGGCAAAATTCGGGTGGGTGGCGTGCGCGTTGTCAGCGCTGAGCAGCAGGCTTTTTGCCAGCCCCTGCCGGCGCGTTTCGCCGCTTTCCCCCAGCGCCGCACCCGCCCGGGCCAGAATGTCCGGCAAAAAGCTGCCGCAGGCGCCCTGGCGGGTCCCGCTGCCCACCTCCTCGTTATCGAACAGGCAGAACACCGTGCCCTGGCCGTGCTCCGCTTCGCCCGCCAAAAACCCTTCCAGCGCGGCCCAGGCACAGCCCAGATCGTCCAGGCGCGGGCAGAGCAGCAGCTCGCCGCCTGGCCCCGCGGCCCTGCCGGGCTGGCGGCAGTAAAGCAGAATGTCCTCTGCCAGAAGCTCCTCCGGGGTACAGCCTGCCTCGGAGGCCAGCAGCGCGTGGTAGCTTTCCGGCGCTTCGCCCGAGGCAAAAAGGGCCTGCATGTCCTTTTTTACATCGTATTTATGCCCCTCGTTTATGGCCCGGTCCATGTGAATGGCCAAGTGCGGAATTACCGCCAGATCCCCGTCCGGGGCCACAAGGCGGCTCTCGATTCCCTCGGGGGTCTTTACCATCACCCGGCCGGCCAGCCCCAGGGGCCGATCCAGCCAGGAGGCGCGGATCATTCCGCCATAGCCCTCGGTATCCAGCATGGTGCACCCGGCGTGCACACTGGCGCCTTTTACCTTAAACGCCGGGCTGTCGCTGTGGGCGGCGGCCATTCGCCAGCCCGCACCGGCTGCAAGGGGCATCCGCCAGGCGATCAGACTGGAGCCCGCACGCACCGTGTAATATTTTTGGAAGGGCACCAGCGCCCAGGGCTGCGCCTCCTCCAGCCGTGTATACCCCGCCTCCTCCAGCCGTGCTGCGGTGGTTTGCACCGCGTGCCAGGGGGTAGGGCTTTTTTCTATAAATGCAAACAGGTCCTTGATTTCCCGCATTCCTGTGTTCCTCACTTTTCCATCCTTTTTCGGTCCAGAGCACTTCTATTATACGGCGGCCTTTTACGGCCCGTCAATGTTGCGGGCGGCAGTTTTTTGTGGGGACTCTTTTTGGCCTGTCCCAATTTTATCCGCCCCTCCCGCATTTTTACGCGCTTCTACATATACTAAGGAAAAGAAAGGAGCGATCACCATGAAGCAATTGTGGCTTACGGTGTGCGCCGCGGCCCTTTTATTTACTTCCTGTGCGGCCGAGCGCGGCGGGGCCGCCGGCCCCGCCCCAAGCGGGCAGGCTTCTTCGCAGGCCGCCCCCGCGGCGGTACAGGGGGTGCAGGATACCGAAGATCTGGACGCCGCGCTGGAAGGGCTGCTCCCCTTTGGGCCAGGCGAAGCGGGCGTGAGCTTAAAAAGCGCTATTGCCGCCGCGGGCCTGCTGGACTGGGCCGAGGACAACGCCGCCGCCAGCGCCATTCCTGCCATGACCGCCCACATAGAACGCTGGCTCGGGCAAAAAACACCCGAGGAACAGGCCCGGTTCTGGCTGAACTGGCCCGGTGTGAACGATCTGGCCCAGGCCGTCGCCCGCGACATGGCGGGCCATCGCAGCCTGCTGGCCGACGCGGGTGATCCCCAGACCCACGACCGCTATACCCCGGCGAAATACCAGCGGCTGGCCTGCGCAGTGGAAAGCATCGTGGATGCGGGCCTCACCAGCCCGTAAGGCTTTTGGCGAAAACAGGCCCTCCGGCAGGTACAATACGCCCCCAAAAGCATGTTGCTTTTGGGGGCGTATTGCGTTGTTTTTAAAATTTCCGCGATTCCTTGCTTTTCCTTTTTCCGGAGGCTTTACATGTGCTGCTTCTCCGCACTAAAAGGCCACGGAGAGGACCATGAGAAAATTGCCAAAACCATGCGGCAGAATGTTTCTTGTCAAAAACCCATGGCTTGCCGGGTCGCTTCCTTTTCACAGAACACAACAATTTTTGTGAATGGTTCCAATTTCGCGCAGTTCCTATACTAAAAGTATTTTGTGTTTACAGTTTTACAACCTTTAGCTCGTATTCCCGATTTCCCAGGCCGATCTTCTCGGCATGTTCCAGGCAGACCCGCCAATCAGTGGTAGGGGCCGAGTCGATAAAATGGTCGCCGCAGCTGCAGACGCCGGGCGCCGCCAGGTTGTCAGCCAGCTGGCTTTTGGGCAGCACGGGCATATTGTTGCAGGCGTCGGCACAGGCTTGATCCAGTGCCACCGGGTCAAAGCTTGCGAACATGCCCACATCCGGAATGATGGGCGCATCGTTTTCATCATGGCAGTCGCAGTTGGGCGAAATGTCGATCACCAGGCTGATATGGAAATTAGGCCGGTGCTGCACCACCGCTTTTGCATACTCGGCCATGCGGCGGTTCAACTCGTCGTTGGCATTGTAGTCCTCATTTTGAATGGCGTCGAAGTTGCAGTGTGCAAGGCAGCGCCCGCAGCCCACGCAGCGCCCATGGTCGATCAGCGCTTTGCCGGCGTCGCCAAAGTCGATGGCGTTCTGGCCGCAGGCTTTTGCGCAGGCGTGGCAGCCCCGGCACAAGGCCTGATCCACCTGGGGTTTGCCTGCGTTGTGCTGCTCCATTTTGCCTGCCCGGCTGCCGCTGCCCATCCCCAAATTTTTAATGGCGCCGCCAAACCCTGTGGACTCATGCCCCTTAAAATGGTTCAGGCTGATTACAATGTCCGCGTCCATAATGGCCCGGCCGATCTTGGCCAGCTTTACGCACTCGCCGCCTTCCACCGGCACCTCCGCCTCATCGGTCCCCTTCAGTCCGTCCGCAATGATAACCTGGCAGCCGGTGGAAAGGGGGGTGAATCCGTTTTCGTACGCGGCCTCGATGTGCTCCAGCGCATGCTTGCGCCGCCCCACATACAAAGTATTGCAGTCGGTCAAAAAGGGCCGGCCGCCCAACTCCCGGATCACATCCGCCAGAGCCTTTGCATAGTTCGGCCGCAGGTACGACAGATTGCCCGGCTCGCCAAAATGGATCTTGATGGCCACGAACTTTTGGTCCATATCGATTTTTCCCAACCCCGCGGCTCTCACAAGCCCCTGCAGTTTTTTGGGCAGGTTCATGCCGGGGCGCGCCCGCAGGTCGGTGTAATACACCAGTGATTTTTCCATGTTTTCATTCCCCTTTCACCCCCGGGCTCGGTGCCGGGGCCATTCTTGCCGCTATTCTTATCGCTTTTGATCAAAAGCCCAGCAGCGCCGCCGCCAGAACCACTGTTCCCAGCACAATGCGGTACCAGCCGAACGGTTTGAAGTCGTGCTTTTTTACAAATCCCACCAGGAATTTGATGGCGGCCACGCTCACCAAAAATGCAGTCACACAGGCCACTGCCAGCGCAGTTACTTCGCCGCCGGTAAAGGTCAGGCCAGCTGCCAGGTATTTCACCGCTTTCAGAAGGCTGGCGCCAAACATTACCGGAATCGCCAGGAAAAAGGTGAACTCGGTGACCACCGGCCGGCTGGCCCCAAGCAAAAGGCCGCCTACAATGGTGGCTCCGCTGCGGGAGGTGCCGGGGATCATGGCCAGCACCTGCCAAAATCCGATCACGAGCGCCTGTTTATAGCTCAGTTGTGAGAGGTCGGTCACTGTGGGGGTGCGGCGGCGGTTTTCCACCACCAGGAACAGCACACCGTACAGGATCAGCATAACCGCCACGGTGATATAGTTGTACAGATGGGCGTCCAGCCAATCATCGAACAAAAGCCCCAGTACCAGCGCCGGGAGGGTCGCCACCAAAATTTTAAACCAGAGGGTCCAGGTGTCTTTTTTCACAAACTTTTTGGCCGGGTCTGTGCAAAAAGGCCAGAGCTTGGGGAAATACAGCAGCACCACCGCAAGAATGGCGCCCAGCTGGATGACCACCCGGAACATGCTCATAAACTCGTCGCTGTAGGGCATATCCAAAAGCTTTTCAGCCAGGATCAAATGGCCGGTGCTGCTGATGGGCAGCCATTCGGTGATCCCTTCAATGATGCCGTAAAGGATCGTCTTCAAATATTCCATTGCTTCTGCCTCGTCTCTTTGTGGTCTGGGTCTTTATGACCTATTGTATCAGTATAGCATATCCGCTTTTAAAACAGAACGCTTTTTTGCCGCCCGCTCTTTCTTTTACCCTATAAATAAAGTATAATAAGGGGCGCCGGAATGGGCGCGGCGCTTTGTCTGAAACAGCCCTGGCCGGCATATCCTTTTCAGGGGCTGCCCCTGCGGCGTTTGAGCGCAGCCCCTCCGGGGCATCTTATAATAAAACGAGGTGTTTGTTTTTGAATATTTTGGTGGTTGGCTGCGGGCGCGCGGGTGCAAACCTGGTGCGTATTCTGGAACAGCTGGGGCACGAGGTGTCGGTGCTGGATGCCGACCCCGCCGAGCTGGAGCGGCTGGACGGCTTTGAGGGTTATGAATTTTCAGGCGAGGCCCATGCAGGTATCCCCATCGACACGGATGTGCTGCGGCGGGCGGGCATTGAAACCTGCGATGCGGCGGTGGTGTCCACCAACGACGACAGCGTAAATATCATGGTGGCCCAGATCGCCCGCGAGGTGTTTGGGGTGGAGCGGGTGGTGGCCCGCATCACCGACCCCACGCTGAAGGACTTTTTTGTAAAACAGTACGGCATTCAAGCCGTGTGCCCCACCAATCTATCGGTGCAAAGCATGCTGCTGGGCGTTCTGCAGGACCAGGAAAGCCGAACCCTTACCGTGGGCGCTTCCACCGCTGCCTTTTTTACCGTGCCGGCCGCTGAGCATGATGTGGGCCGCCTTTTAAACCGGATCAAGGCGCCCCGGGGCGAGGCGGTGTTCGGGGTGCTGCACCAAAACGGTTCAATGGAATTGGCTGCGCAGCCCAGCCCTGTGCTGCGCCAGGGCGACGCCATTATCTATGCCCGCATCGCGGACTGAAAGGAAGCAAACATCCATGAAAGTGTTAATCGTAGGCGGCGGCAAGGTGGGTTATTATATGGCAAAGACCCTGCTTGCCCACGGCCACCAGCCCCGCGTTTTGGAACGGGACCACAAACTGTGCGAGCAGATCGCGAATGAGCTGGATATCCCGGTGACGAATGGCGACGGCTCCACGGTGGAGTACCTGCGGGCTGCCGGGTGCGACAAATGCCAGGCCCTTGTGGCGGTGACCGGCCGGGATGAGGTCAACCTCATTACCTGCCAGATCGCCAAAAAGGCTTTTGCTGTGGAAAAAACGGTAGCCCGGGTCAACAATCCTAAAAACGCGGTCGTTCTGCGCAAGCTGGGGGTGGACATTGCGGTGTCCAGCACCGACAATCTGGCCCGCATTTTGGAGCGCGAAGTGGAAACTGCCGCCATTCAGCAGGTGCTCAGCCTAGCGGGCGGCACTGCCACCCTGATCGAGATCCAGGTGCCGGAGGAGTTTAAGTACCACGGCAAAAGCCTGGCCAATATTCCCATTTCTCAGGATGCGGTCATTATCTCCATCACCCGTTCGGGCGAATTGTTGATCCCCCGCGGCAACACCGAGGTGCGCTCTGGCGATAAGGTTCTCTGCGTTGCGCGGGATACCGCGATGCACGAGCTTGCGGCAGATTGGGGCTTGGCCGAACACTAACAGCGAGGCGTTTTGGGTATTCTGTGATTTTTGTGAGAGGAGGTGTGCGGTGTGCTGCATTTTCGCATCGATCCCGCGGGTTCGAAGGTCCTTGGCCTATGGCTGTTTTTGCCCGGTGCGGTGATTTCGCCTTTTTTGTTTTGGCAGACCTTTTGGGGCGGGGCCTCTTTTTTGGTTGCATGGAGCCTTCTTTCGCTGTGGCTGGCGCCTTTGCGCGCGCGCACGCTGGAGGGCAGTGTTTCCCTGGGTGAGGTGCGCCTTGCTCAGGGGATCCTTTTTAAAACCAATCATCGGGTACCCACCCGCTTTGTGACCGGCATTTCCCGCTTTCGCACTCCCCTTTTGCGGGCCTGCCGGTGCAGTTTGCTGCTTCTTTATACCAGCGGCGCCGTACTCATCCTCCCCGGTATCGCCGACGAAACTGCCGACCGGCTGGTGGAAGCGCTGCAGGGGGGCCGCTCATGAGCGCGATACAAGTGCAAGGCCGTTTCCATTTTGTATATATCGCAAAATTTATACGTTATGGTCTTGTTCTCTGCCTGGTTCCCATGCTGCAGGCCCTTATTCGTTTTGACTTGCAAAGCCTTTATACCGCACTTCGGCAGGATGCTGTGATTCTGGTGGTGATGGCGGTGATCTCGGTGTGGCTGTGGCGGCAGGCCGGCTTTTCCCTCACACAGGAAGCTCTCACTCTGAAGCTTGGGTTTCTTATCACACGCCAGATCACCCTTCCCTGCAATCAGGTGGCTGTTTTGGAACAAAGCCGCCCCTTGTGGCTGCGTTTGCTGGGGGCCAGCCGGGTCACCGTTTATGCCGCCCGCAGCGCCCATTTTAAAACCGTGCAGTTTTTTTTGCCAAAGCACCAAGCTGCCATTTTGGCCGAAACCATGCTTCCTGTGCGTTCAGACGCCACCTTTTTTGAGCCTACCGGCGCCGAGCGCATCCGCTTTACCGTACTGAGCGCCAACATTGCCACCACCGCCGCTCTTTTGTGGGTGAGTGCGCGGGAAACCACCCGCATTCTGGGCGAAGGGATCGAAGAACAGCTTAATCACCTGGCGCTGGATAATCTTACCCGTATCGAGCAGATCGCCGAATTGTTTTTGCCGGCGGGTGTGGCCTGGCTCTTTACGCTTGTTTTCGTATTTTGGGGCGTGGCGCTTTTCTGGTCCCTTCTCTCTACCGCGGGCTTCCGGGTCAGCCGCAGCGGCGGGGTCATTCTTGCCAAGGGTGGTCACGTAAACCATATCGAACGGCGTATCCTGGCCAGTGCTGTGATCTGGTGCGACGTGCGCACCACTCCCTCGGCCCGGTTGCTGCGCCGTTATCCGGTGTATCTGTGCGCGGGCAGCTTTGATGGCGGCGATATCCCCATCCTTGTTTATAAAAAGGGCCAGGAAGCGCTCTTGGAAGCGTTGATGCCTCAATTCCGCCTATGCCCTGCCGCACTGGGTCCGGTTGCGGATCGTTCTCTGCCACAATTCCTGTGGAAAGGCGGAGCTGCCTTTGCCTTTTGCGGCGCGCTGGCCGGGGTATCGGTGTGGCAGCTGCCTCAACTCACCCCTGTGCTGATCATTCCGCTGCTGCTCAGCCTGGGCCTGGTTTTGGTTTCCCTTGAAGCCTGGTTTACCGAGGGGGTGCATCGCAATTCCAACCATACCCTGGCGGTCCAGTATAGCCGCTGGTTTACCCGGCACAGCCTGTGTGTGTTTACCCCAGACCGGGCTTTTTCCACGTTTCAAACGCCTTTTTCCGAAAACGTGGCCCGCTGCAATTTTACGCTGCGGCTGCCCTGCCGCCGCAAGATAAAGCTTCGCGGCATCAAGCGCTATCAGGCGGACCAGCTTAAGCTGGTAGATTAAAGAGAAAGGGCCATGCAATGTACCATACTGTACTTTTTGACCTGGACGGCACGCTGCTGAATACCATTCAGGATCTGGCCGACGCTGCCAATTGGGTCTGCGCCCAAAATGGCTGGCCACAGCATACCTTAGAGGAATACAAGCGGTTTGTGGGCAATGGTATTCCCAAGCTCTGTGAGCGGTTTACCCCACCCCAGGCCCGCGGGCCGCAGCAGTTGGCGCACACCCTGGTAGCCTTTGAAGCCCGTTATGGGCTCCACAAACAGGATGCCACCGCGCCCTATCCCGGCATTTCCGACCTGCTGAATCATCTTTCCTCTGCCGGGATCTGCTTTGGGGTACTCACCAACAAGGAGCACCGCCTTGCCCAGGCTGTGATGGAATACTATTTTCCGGGTGTGTTTTCCTTTGTGCAGGGTGCCGTGCCCGGCGTGCCCCCCAAACCCGACCCTGCCGGGGCAAAGGCCCTGATGGCCCGCATGGGCGCCGTGCCCCAAACCACTCTTTTTGTGGGCGACAGCGACGTGGATGTTTTCACCGCCCACAATGCGGGCCTGGCTGCCTGCGGGGTGTTGTGGGGGTTCCGCGGCAAAGCGGAGCTACAGAATGCGGGAGCCGAGCACCTGGTTGCCAGCCCCCCCGAATTGCTGGATATTATCCTTACATAAAAAACGGAAGGGTTGCCCTTCTGCTCGATTCCCACGGGCCATGCCAAAAAAAGAGAACCAAACCGGGGTACGGTTTGGTTCTCTTTTTTTGGTGACCCGTCCGGGAATCGAACCCGGGTTACCGCCGTGAAAGGGCGATGTCTTGACCGCTTGACCAACGGGCCTTATAAATACAAGGCTTAGCTAAAACAGCAAGCATTTTGTCGCCCACTATTGCGGGCGACCCCCCATGTATTCTAGCTAAACCTTGTATCAGTGGTAGCGGTAACTGGATTCGAACCGGTGACACTTCGGGTATGAACCGAATGCTCTAGCCAACTGAGCTATACCGCCACATTTATCCGCCGTTTGAAAGGCGCCCTTATATTATATTAAACAGGCTGGGGCTTGTCAATACTTTTTTGCCCCGTTTTTACAAAATTATCCCCTGCAAAACAAAAGGCGCGGGGCCGGAAAATTTTGCCCCGCGCCTTTTGCTGCTTTTGCAATTAGCCTTGTTTGGGCAGCAGTTTTTCTTTGCCGCCCATATAGGGCCGCAGGACCTCGGGAACCAACACGCTGCCGTCGGCCTGAAGGTTGTTTTCCAAAAATGCGATCAGCATACGCGGGGGCGCCACGCAGGTGTTGTTCAGGGTGTGCGGAAGGTAATTGCGGCCGTCCTCGCCCTTGACCCGGATCTTCAGCCTGCGGCTCTGGGCATCGCCCAGGTTGGAGCAGCTGCACACCTCGAAGTATTTTTGCTGGCGGGGGCTCCAGGCCTCGATATCACAGCTTTTCACCTTCAGGTCTGCCAAATCTCCCGAGCAGCACTCCAGCTGACGCACCGGGATATCCAGGCTGCGGAACAGCTCCACGCTGTTGCGCCACAGCTTTT
>OFOK01000109.1_pt1 | contig 82308 bp, 69 predicted proteins | sample 1542001 | NCBI WGS metagenome assembly OFOK01 (sample SAMN04209242, study PRJEB22552) | human gut metagenome | biome: gut; material: feces | host: Homo sapiens | place: USA: Oklahoma
ACTTTTTTGACAGTCTCAGCGATCCCCGCGCCGGATGAACGGCGCGGGGATCGTTTCTTATTTATACTCCGGGCACTGATAGCGCGGCTTGCCCCGGCTCTTGCGTCCGTACTCGATGGCGCTGACCGGGCAGCCGCAGATACAGGCCATGCAGTGCGTGCACGCGCCGTTCCAGTGCGGCTTTCGCTCGACGATGTCGATGCCGTTGACCGGGCAGCTCAGCGCGCACTTGCCGCAGCCGATGCACGCATCCGAGACCGTGAACGGTCCGGACTTGACGAAGAACTTGTAGAAGATGCCGTTCACCGGGTGGGTCTTGAAGCGGTCGATGAGGCTGACCTTCGGCGCGGGAAACGGCTCGCCGCGCTGCACGCAGGCGATGCCGCGGTCGATCGACGGCTGTGCCGCTGCGATGATCTGCGCAGACTCCTCCGCGCCCGGCACATAGAACATGGCGACGTAGTTTTCCGGCATGACGACCTCCAGCACGCCCCGGTAATCGAGCCCGATGTCCGCGCACAGCGCGGCGATGCGACTGCCGGCGTTGCCGATCTCGGTGCCGCAGGTCATGACAAAGTAAGCCTCCCGGCTGCCGGTGAAGCTGCCGCGGCGCAGAAACTCGGCAAAGATGTGCGGAATCTGCCAGCCGTAGGTCGGCGAGACGAACACCCATGGCCGGTCAGAGTGCAGTGCGGCAGGCGTGTCATTTTTGATATATTCATTTGCGGTGATCAGATCGTCGCCGAGTGCGGCGGCGAAGCGCTGGGCAACATAGCGGCTGTTGCCCGTGCCGGTATAATAGACGACCATGCAGTTTCCCCCAGACGTTTGATTTTGCCCAGTATAGCACATTCGTACGGAAAATTCCAGCCGGACGTTGTGCGCGTGCGCACGGCGTGCTACAATAAAAGCAGCACCGCATTTTCAGAGGAGGGGTCTCTTTTGTATTGGTATACCATCGGGCAGAAGCTCACACAGCAGGAGCGGCAGCCTGCGCCCGAACAGCCCGCCGTTGTGCTGCTGACGTCTGAAGAATTGTCGCACCAGCCGGCGCTGCCCGGTCTGGAGCGGACGCTGCACCACACGCCGCCGGCGCGCGATGCGCGCGTGTGCAAGGCCGAGGTGCGCTCGGACTGCCTGTCCGGCACGCTCATGCTGCCGTATCAGGGCAAGGACGGCAGGCCGCTCGCCTGCGGCTATCTCATCACGGCGGCGCGCGTCGTGCTCGTAGACGACGAGAACGCGCTGCAGGGGGTGCTGCGCCGCATCGCCCGGGAAAAACGCTGGACCGACGGCAGTGTCGGCCGGTTTCTCTACGACTTTTTTGAGCAGCTCATCGCCCGCGACCTGCACCGGCTCGAAAAGCTCGAGGATCGCATCGAGGCGCTCGAGGACCGGGTGCTGGCGGACGAGCTCGACGGCTTTTCCGCGCCGATGACTGCGCTGCGCAAGGAGACCAGCGCCTGGTTTCGCTACTACTCGCAGCTTGACGACGTGGCCTGTGAGCTGCGTGAGAATGAAAACGGCTTCTTCTCCGACGGCGAGCAGCTGCTGTTTCGCATGCTCGAAGACCGGGTGATCCGTCTGCGCGAGGAATCGCAGCTGCTGCGCGAATCGTGCACGCAGGTGCAGAGCCTCTTCCAGGCGGAGATCGACATCCGGCAAAACCGCATCATGCAGATCCTGACAATCGTGACGACCATTTTCCTGCCGCTGACGCTGCTCGTCGGGTGGTACGGCATGAACTTTGCCGGTATGCCGGAGCTGACGTGGAAGTACGGCTACCCGGTCATCGTCGTCGTGAGCATCGTGATCGTGGGCATCAGCCTGTGGGTGTGCAAGCGAAAGAAATTCTGGTGACAAAAACACCGGCTGAGGAAAAACCTCAGCCGGCCTTTTTTATTTCCCCGCGCGCTCGGCAAAGTGCTCCGGGTTCTCGATCGATGTCAGCCGCAGCGGGAACGTCTGCTGCCCGAGGTCTGTGTAGGTGATGATCCACTCGCCGGAGTCGATCATCATGGCCATCGACAGCAGGTCGGCGCAGTCGGCCGTGCCCTGTGTGCCCACCGGAACCGCGCCGACGTTCACGCCGTCGGCGTCGCCGAAATCGAGCACGCGCACCTCCAGCGTCTTGGCGTCCTTGTCGCGTGAGAGCACCTCCACGCGCAGGTAGGCGTAGCCGCCGTCGAGCGGGAGATCACTCATGTCCGGAGCGGGCGTTGCCTCCGCCGTGCCGCCGGATGCGCAACCCGCGCACAGCAGCGCGAGCGCAAGGACAAGGATCAGGATACGCATATGCTTCATCGCAGTTTTCACCTCAATTCCGCCGTAAATATGACTGTGCGGCCGTCGGGGCTCTCGGCGCAGATCGTGCCGTGATGCCCCTCGGCGATGCTGCGCGCAATGGCGAGACCGATGCCAAAACCGCCGGTCTCGCCGCTGCGGGCGGGATCTGCGCGGTAAAAGCGGTCAAAGAGCCGCCCGAGCGCGGCCGTGTCGAGCGTGTCACACGGGTTTTGCGTGCGGATGACGACACCGTGCCGCCCCTTTTCCAGAGAAAAGACGATGGACGCCTCCGGCGCAGCATACTTGACGGCGTTGTCGAGCAGGATCGACACGAGCTGCCGGATGGCATACTCGTCGCCGCAATAGTGCAGTCCGGGCGTCACGCGCACGTCGAGCGTATGACCGGCGGACGCCGCAAAATCGCGAAACGACTCCGCCGTCTCCGTGAGCGCATCACTGACCGGAAAGTCCGCCATCTGCAGGGGCGTGGTTTCCTCGTCCATGCGCGAGAGCGTGACCAGCTCGTTGACGAGCTGCGTGAGCTTTTCGGTCTGGCTTTCTGCCTTGTCGATCCATTTTTGCTGCCCGACCTCCATCTCCAGCACCTTCAGGCTCGTGGCGATGACGGTGATGGGTGTTTTGAGCTCGTGCGACGCATCGGTGATGAACTGCTTTTGCCGCTCGGACGCCTGAATGACCGGCGCGATGGCCCGGCGCGAGCAGAGCACGACGATGCCATACACCAGCACCACGCACACGGCCATCGCCGCCAACGACATCCACGCAAACGTCACGACCGCGTGCAGCTCCTGATAGCTGTCGAGAAAGACGGCCATCCAGCGGTCGGTATCTGTGTGCACGACGTAGTATTTATACCCCGCCGTGTAGCCGAAGCCCGCGCCGTGGCGCAGCGCGGCGGTGAGATACTGCGCCGTGTCGTCCTCGGACACGGCGGCGATGTGCGTCAGATCCGCCTGCTCGAGATCGCCGTCGCCGTTATAGCGCAGCACGAAGTAGCGCGTGGAATACGGCGTTTCGGGCGTGAACGGACCGTCGGGCTTTTTTCCGGGCTTGCCGCCGTCGGGCGTGAAGTGCGGCACCGTGCCCTGATTGTCGCAGATCATGCGCAGCATCTGCGTCAGCTGCCGGTCGGCGGAGATGTAGTTCGCCGCATTCACCGTCACGCACAGCAGCAGCAAAACGCCCGCGACGGCCAGCGTTGCGATGCGGATGAAGCGTTTGCGCAGCCGTTCAATCATCGCCGGCCTCCAGCACATAGCCCAGCCCCCGGTTGGCGCGGATGGTCACGCACGAGCCGATGCCCTTGAGCTTCTTGCGCAGGTTCGAGATGTGCACCCAGACGACGTTGATCTCCGCGTCGCTGTCCCAGCCCCAGACGCGCTCTAAAATGCGCTCGGCCGAGAGCACGACCTTCGGCGCGCGCAGAAACAGCTCCATCACCTGAAACTCGCGTCCGCTCAGGCGCACGCTCTGCCCCGCGCACGAGAGCATACCCGTACTGCAGTCGAGCGCCGCGTCGCCGAAAGTAAGTACCGTTGGGCGGTACTCGCCGCTGCGGCGCAGCATGGCGCGCACGCGGCAGATGAGCTCGTCGGGTGCGAAGGGCTTGGGCAGGTAATCGTCCGCCCCGGCGTTGAAGCCCGTGATGCGGTCGTCCTTCTCGGCCTTGGCCGTGAGCATCATGACCGGCGTGCGCACACCTTCGGCGCGCAGCCGTTCGAGCACCTCGACACCGCTCAGCTTCGGCATCATGACATCGAGCACGATGGCGTCATAGTCGCCCGTGACGGCGTATTCGTAGGCGTCGAAGCCGTTGCAGACGGTATCGACCGTGAATTGATTTTTCTCAAAAAAGACGCTCAGCGCCTCGGCGAGGTCGCGCTCGTCCTCTGCGATCAGCAGTCGCATGGTGCATCACCCGGCTTTATTGTAGAAGTTTTTTGCCCGGAACGCAAGCGTTTTCACAGTGCCTCGCCCGTCTGCTCGCGCCCGCAGGTGATGTTCAGGTTGCCGTTGCGGCAGCGCAGAGCATCGAGAAAGGCCTTGGGCACCTGCGCGTCACGCAGCGTGACGCGGTACTGCAGCTCGTAGAGCGTGCCCATGTTGGCGGTCTTGACGCGCTCGAGCGTGTGCGCGGTGGTGTAGGTGTCAAGCAGGTCGTCGAACAGCCCGTCATAGTCGAGGTTTTCCGGAATGGTGATCTTCAGCAGGCGCTCATCGGTGCGCCGCGTGCCGAAGTCCAGCCGCGTCAGAAGCAGGAGCACCGCCGCGATGATGACGAAAAACACCGCCGCGAGCGCGACATAGCCCATGCCGGTCGCAAGACCGAGCGCCATGGCGAGGAAGATCACGCCGATCTCCCGCGCCGTGCCGGGCACGGAGCGAAAGCGCACGAGGCTGAACGCCCCGGCGACGGCGACGCCCGCGCCGACGTTGCCGTTGACGAGCAGGATGACGATCTGCACGATCGCGGGCAGCACCGCGACCGTGACGGCAAAGCCCTGACTGCACTTCGAGCGGTACATACTGAGGAAAGCTGTGGCGATGCCGAGCACGAGCGACACCGCCGTGCAGATGAGGAAAGCCGGGAGCGTAAGCCCGGATGCAAGGATGGAATCAAGCACTGCAAAGCGCCTCCTTTGAAAACGATTCGTTGGGGAGAATATAGGTCTTATAGCACGCGCCGTACTTGGAAAACGATGTCTGGCGCGCATCGATATCCGTCAGTGCGCGGCTGAGCCACAGCGGGCACGCGCCGGGGAGCTTGAGCTCCATGAGGATCTGTTCCGGCGGCAGCAGCGGCGCGCCATAGTCGCCGCGGCGCAGGTCGAGCACCGTGGTGCGCCAGCGGATGTCCGTGTCAAACGTGATGCGCACGGCGGGATCGTCCGCTCCGGAAAACGCCGCGCGGTCATAGGCGAGAAACACCTTTGGCCCGGCGTGGTAGGTATGCTGAAACCATGCGATCTCGCGGCCGATCTGGCCGAGCGGCTGTGTGCTTTTCCCGGTGCACAGGAATGCTGCCGCGTCCGCGGGAGACGCCGTGATGCGGCGCTTATAGACCACGCCGTCATACTTTTTCTTGATCTCGACAAAGACGCGCCCGCCGTCCGTCGGGACGCCGTAGCTGCGCACGCGCAGCTTTTCCTTATATGCCGGCTTTTCGAGCGACGCGCGGATGAGCCGCCAGTCGTCCGTATCATAATAGAGGCTGCAGATCGTGTAGCGGCCGTACACGTCGCGCCGGATGTGAGGTGCGATGCGCTCGAGCAGCGCCGCCTGCTGCTGCGGCGTGAGAAAGTACTTCTGCTCATAGCGTGCAAAGCTATACTGTGTGGTATCGGCCATGTCGGCGGCCCCCTTTCTGCCGGCAGGATACCCCCGCCGCCTAAAGAGAACCTAAAGAACATTTCCGCTTTTCCTTTAGGCAGCCTTTAGCTTGCCGCGATATGCTGACGCCAGAAACGAACAAGGAGGCAACGGCATGAAACCAGCCAGACGCATTTTGGCCGTGCTGCTCGGCGCGGCGCTTCTGCTCGGCAGCCTGTGCGCCTGCACAAGCACCGCCGGCACGGACGCAGATACCGATACAAATACCGAAAACTCCGTCGCGCAGCAGCTCTACGACACGCCCGTGGCCGCGCCGGATCTCACGAACGCAGCGACGATCACGCTCTCGGGAACGGACGACGTGACCATTACGGACGGCGGCGTGTACGTGCTCACCGGCACACTCACGGACGGGCGCGTGCTCGTCAACGCGCCGGACGCGGACGTGACACTCGTGCTGCAGGATGCGGATATCACCTGCTCCGACAGCAGCGCGCTCTACATTTATAAGGCGGCGAGCGTGCTCCTCTATCTCCCGGACGGCACGGCCAGCACACTTACGGACGGCAGCAGCTACGACTACAGCGACGGTGTTTCCTCCGCCGCCGACGAAGAGCCGAACGCCTGCCTGTACGCGAAGAGCGACCTCATCATCGCAGGCGGCGGCACGCTCACCGTGACGGGCAATGCCGGCAACGGCATCACCGGCAAGGACACCCTGAAGATCGAGGACACGGCCGTGTCCGTCACGGCGGCAAACCACGGCATCAACGGCAAGGACTGCCTCGTGCTCAAGCAGGCGGATGTGACTGTGACGAGCGGCGGCGACGCGCTGCGCGCCACCAACGACAGCGACACGACACTTGGCTGTGTTCTCATCGGCGCATCCGCGCTCACGCTCACGGCGGGCGAGGACGGCATTCAGGCCGAGACGACACTCACGCTCTTTGACACCACCGGCACCGTCACCTCCGGCGGCGGCAGCGGCGCTGCGCTCTCTGGCGATGTGAGCGCCAAGGGCATCAAGGCCGGCACGGACATCACCGTCCGCAGCGGCAGCTACACGCTCGACTGCGCAGACGATGCCGTGCACGCAAACGGCAATGTGACCGTCTCCGGCGGCACGTTCACCGTCACGACCGGCGACGACGGCGTGCACGCGGACAACGCCGTCACGATCACGGACGGGACGATCGACATCCCGAAATGCTACGAAGGCATCGAGGGGCAGACGATCGACATCTCCGGCGGCACGATCGACATTGTCTCAAGCGACGACGGGCTCAATGCCGCGGGCGGCGCGGATCAGAGCGGCTTCGGCGGCCGCGGGCCGGACAGCTTCAGCGGCAGCTCCGACAGCAGCATCGCGATCTCCGGCGGCACATTGCGCATCGACGCGAGCGGCGACGGCATCGACTCCAACGGCGCTCTGACCGTCTCCGGCGGCGAGATCTACGTCTCCGGCCCGATGAGCGACGGCGACAGCGCCCTCGACCATGACGGCTCGGCCACCGTCACGGGCGGCACCGTCATCGCGGCGGGGTACAGCGGCATGGCGCAGAACTTCGGCACAGACTCTACACAGGGCAGCATCCTGCTCACAAGCCGGAGCACCTCGACCGAGACCATCCGCGTCACGGACGCGAGCGGCAGCGTGCTCGCGGAGTTTGCGCCCGCGAAGGCTTACAGCTGTGTCATCGTGAGCACTCCGGCGCTCAAGCAGGGCGGCACGTATACCGTCACCATGGGCGGTGAGAGCACCGACGTCACGCTCGAGAGCCTCATCTACGGCACCGGCGGCATGGGCGGCGGCATGGGCGGTCAGCCCGGTGGCGGCAATATGGGCATGCCGCCCGACGGAAACGGCGGCGGCATGGGTACGCCCCCCGACGGAAACGGCGGCAAAGGCGGCCGTCCCGGACAATAAGCAAGTTTCCTTTTTCCCTCCAAAATAGACAAAGGTGCGCCCCTGCACGAAATGTGCAGGGGGCACTGAGACTGTCAAAAAAGTATTACTTTTTTGACAAAGGGGTTTGCTGCCTGACTGCGGCGCGCACGTTTGCCGGCCGAGAAGTATTTTCTCAGCCGCACATGTCGCCTGAGAAAATGATTAGACTTTCTTTCGCCGCACCGGCGGCGAAACTCTACGAGGTTTTTTGCAAGCTGGGTGCGCCCCTGCACGAAATGTGCAGGGGCGCACTGGGCGGTTTATGGGACAGCTCTTGTGCTATTCTGAGATCAAAGAACAGGAGTTTTGATTTGAGGAGGGGTTTTTATGAAGCATCCGATCGGTTTTTGCGTGCAGCCAAAAGCGCCCGAGGCGGCGTCTCCAACCCCGGCCGCGCAGCCGGAGGCGGCGGCCGTTCCGTCGGTCGTGCGCGTGTACTTTCCCGAGCGTGGCCACGCCTTCAGCTACTATAACGACCGCTTTGATCTGCACGAGGGCGACGTTGTCTACGTCAGCGGCAAGCTCGCGGGGCTTTTGGGACGCGTGGCGGCGGTGGACTGCAATTTCCGCATCCGGCTCGCCGATTATGAGCGCGTGATCGGCGCGGCGGACAGGAACGTGCGCGGCACGTTTTACGTGTTCGGCTCGCACATGCTCACGCTCGATCACGGCGCGCTGCCGTATGCACAGGTGCGCAGCTGGTTTTTCCCGCCGGAGACGGACGGGGAGTTTGTCACCGGTCACGGCCCGGGGCCGACGTACACGCTGGACTTTCTCGATCAGATGCCCCTGCCGGGCGAGACCGCCGGCAAGGGACACGCCTGCTATGCCGAGGGGCGGGTGGTCTACCTGTCGGTCGACGGCACGCAGGGGCACGCCATCGTGCAGGGCAGTGCACCGCATGAGCTCACATTCACCTACACGGGCGGCACGGTCAGCGCACTCACGTGCACCTGTTATGAGACGGGACTGTGCAAGCACGGTGCTGCTCTGCTGCTGCAGCTGCGCGAGACAGTCGACTTCCTCCGCGAGGAGCACGAGGAGGCGTTTGCTGCGAGCGACCGGTTCGCCGCCGTGAGCAAGCGCATCTTTTCTCACTTCGCGATGGACGGCTCGGCGGGTGGGTGCATCACGCTGACATAACGCAAAAGCGCCCGAAGCTGCACGGACACGCAGCTTCGGGCGGCTGATTCCTTTATTGCTCCGCTGCGGGCGCCTGCCCGTACACGCGCGTGTGCACAAGCGTCTCCATTGCGCGCAGCTCGCAGGCCGTGCATGCGCCGCCGGTCGTGAGCAGGTGCATCGGCAGCGGGTCGCCGCCCGGCGCAAGTGCCGGCTGGAAGTAGGCATAATCCGCATTGACCGTGAAGCCGTGCCGCTCGTAAAAGCCGATGCGCCGCGCGGCCAGCTCCGTCTCCGGCAGCTCGGCCTCCAGACAGGCACGCTTGCCGCAGTGCGCCAGCATCGCATCGAGCATCTGCCCGCCGATGCCGCCGCTGCGGCAGGCGGGGTCGACGGCAAAGTGCTCGAGAAAGACAAAGTCGTCAAAATCCCACGACGCGATGAGCGCCTGCACGCCTCCGTCCAGCGCGCGCAGGATGTCAACGCGGTACGCGCTGTCGGAAAACAGCGCGCACTGCCCGGTCGCGCCGCGCCGCTCCGTTGCCGGAAAGCTCTGTGTCAGCAGACGGTAGACCGCGTCAAAGTCCGCCGGCTGCATCCGTTCTATGTTCATGTCTCGTCCTCCTGTGTCATCTCGCCGCGCTCCCGGTAGCAGTCGGCAAATGTATGCTCCACGCCGCCGGTCTTGTAGCCCACCATGGTATCAAGGCAGACGGAATGGATGCTGTGGAAAATGCTCTTTTCCACGCCCGGATTCGTCCGCCGCAGCTCGCGCAGCAGCAGCTTGACCTCCTGCCGTTTGGAGCTGCTGCCGTCGTTGCCGGTCTCGGCCGCGCGCTCGGTAAAGCGACAGGCGCACTGGATGAATTCCAGACCGTTGTGGTGCTGCCAGGCGATGATATCATCCTCGTGGATGCAGTACATGGGGCGGATGAGCTCCATGCCCGGGAAATTGCGGCTGCGCAGCTTCGGCGGCATGGCCTGCAGCTGCGAGCCATAGAACATACTCATGACGGTCGTCTCGACCACGTCGCTGAAATGGTGGCCGAGGGCGATCTTGTTGCAGCCGAGCTCGCGCGCCTTGCTGTAGAGATAGCCGCGGCGCATCCGCGCGCAGAGGTAGCACGGCGACTGCCCGGCGGTACTCGTGATCTCGAAAATGTCCGTGGAGAAAATCGTGATCGGGATGTGCAGCAGCGCCGCGTTCTGCTCGATTTTCTGCCGGTTGGCGGCGTTGTAGCCGGGGTCCATGACAAGATAGACGACCTCGAACGGCACGTCGCTGTGGCGCTGCAACAGCTGCAGGAGCTTTGCCATGAGCATGGAGTCCTTGCCGCCGGAGATGCACGCGGCGATGCGGTCGCCGGGCGCAATGAGGTCATACTGCTTGACGGCCGTGATGAACGGCGTCCAGAGCCGCTTGTGATAGGTCTTCTGGATGCTGCGCTCGATCTGCTGATAGGGTTCGAGTTGTCTGCTCATGTTGATCGCTCCCGCTTGTAAAGAGTGCCCCTCCCTTTTGGGGCTATCCGGTAGGATACCACGTCGCGGCGCGGATGGCAAGCCACGCTTGCCAAATCCGGCACGCGGCGCTATCATAGAGGCATCTACTTTGTCAGGAGGCAAGCACCATGCCCAAACAGGCACTGATCATGATCGACATGCAGCGCGGCTTTCTCGACAGCGCGTCCCCGCTGTGCATCCCGTCGGCAGAGGCGACCGTGCCCGCGTGCGCGGCGCTCATCGACCGCTGTCACGCAGCCGGCGTTCCGGTCATCTACGCCGTGCGCCATTACCGCAGCGACGGCTCCGATGTGGAAAAGCCGCGCGCGGCCGCGTGGGCAGCCGGCGGCAAGCCGCTCTCGGAGGACTGCGCCGCGCACCTGTCGGACGCGTTTCCGTCGGCGTTCACCGTTCTACCGCAGGACTATGTGCTCGTAAAGCCGCGGTTTTCGGCGTTTTTCCACACCGGGCTCGACCTTATTTTGCGGCGGCTCGGCGTGCAGACCGTCCTGCTTGCCGGCACGACCACGCCCAACTGCATCCGCACGACGTGCTACGACGCGATCTCGCTCGACTATGACGCCGTCGTGCTCTCGGACTGCACCTCGTCCATCACGGATGCCGTGCAGGCGGCGAACCTCGCCGATATGCAGCGCGTGGGCGCCGTCGTCTGTGCAAGCACGGAGCTCCCGCTCGCGGAAAGCAGCGACCGATAAAGCCGGGCGAAAAACAAGATCCCCCTTTGTGCAGAATAACGGCTGCACAAAGGGGGATCTGTTCTGTATCCGGGGCTGCGCTCCCGATCGGTCAGGGCGCAGTCGAGATGCGCGTGATGTTCAGGCCGCGCTCACCGACTTCCACACTGCCGTCCTCGAGCGAGATGAAGGGCGAAAACGACACCTTCTCCCCGTCGGAGGCCGTGATCTCGACCGTCACGTCCGGAAAAATATCGCTGACGTTGCAGCCGATCACGAACGGGCTCCCGTCCGGCTGCTCATAAAAGATCGAGCTGGTCTGCGTGAGCATATCGTTGCGCAGCAGGCGCACGGTCGCATTCGGGTCACGCGGGATGATGAGATAAAAATCCCCGTCCGAGATGTGGTGCACCGGCAGCTCCCGCCCGCCGAAATACGTCTGGCGGAAAAAGTCCAGATCCTTCGGCTCCAGATAGCCGAGATAGGCCGCGGCATAGAGCTGGCCGTCCTCATACGGCAGGGTGCTCAGCGGATCGGGCGTCGGCGTCGGCGCAGCCGCCGCCTCCTGTGTGGGGGCGGGCGTCGCGTCCGGAGCCGGTGCCGCCGTACCGCAGCCGGTCAGCAGCAGCACACAGAGCAGAAGCGTCACGAGGATCGATCGCTGTTTCATGGGTCGCCATCCTTTCTGAATCGTGATTGTATGCTTACGTTTCGTGCGCATGGTCATAGATCTTCTGGATATCCGCCGGCAGATGGTCCGGCAGCATGGCGCGCACGCGCGTCTCGTCGCCGTCGCGCATGAGCTGTTCATAGAACCAGCACTTGAAGCGGATCATGTCCAGCGACTTCTGCAGCGATGCGATCTCTGCCTCCACCCGCTCGGCCTGCCGCACAAAGAGTGCGTGCCGCTGGGGATACGTGTCGCTGCCCTGCGCACACCACTCCATGAATTGCCGGATCTCCCGGATCTCCAGTCCGGAGCGCTTGAGGCACTCGATCACGCGCAGCGCCTCGAGCTCCTGCTCGCCGAAGCGGCGGGCACCCGATGTGCGCGTCAGGTTCGGGAACAGCCCCTCCTTGTCATAGTACCGCAGCGTGGAGACCGGCAGATCAAACCGCTCCGACACCTGTCCGATCGTATACATGGAATCACCTCGAAAAAAATCGCAAAAAGTGCTTGACCTGAAGCCAGCTTCAGGTTATATGCTCAGGATATCAGATCTCAGCGGCGGTGTCAAGCCGCTCAAAAAGGAGAGGACCGATATGGCCAAAAACATTCTCATCCTCAGCGCGAGCCTGCGCGCGGGCAGCAACTCCGAGACGCTGGCAAACGCCTTTGCCGACGGGGTGCGCGCCGCCGGGCACACGGTGGAGGTCGTTTCCCTGCGCGGCAAAAGCATCGCGTTCTGCCGCGGCTGCCTCGCCTGCCAGACGCTGGGCAGATGCGTGATCGACGACGACGCCGTCGCCATCACGGAAAAGATGCAGCACGCGGATGTGATCGTGTTCGCCACGCCCATTTACTATTATGAGATGAGCGGCCAGCTCAAGACCCTGCTCGACCGCGCCAACGCCCTCTTCCCGTCGGACTACGCGTTCCGGGACATTTACCTGCTCACCTCGGCGACCGAGGACGAGCCGGACACGGACGAGCGCGCCATCCACGGGCTCGAGGGCTGGATCGCGTGCTACGAAAAGTGCCGCCTCGCCGGGACAGTGTTCGCCGGCGGCGTGACAGAGCCGGGCGCCGTCGCCGGGCACCCCGCACTCGAGACCGCCCGCGCCATGGGCGCGGCCATCGCATAAAACCAGCACAGGAGGTATGTAATCATGAACAGCACTCTGACCCTCACGCAGGAATGGGACAAAACGTTCCCGCAAAACGAAGCCGTTGACCACTGCAAGGTCACGTTTCACAACCGCTTCGGCATCGAGCTTGCCGCCGATCTCTACAAGCCGAAGGGCGCGCAGGGCCCCTTCGCCGCCGTGGCCGTGAGCGGCCCGTTCGGCGCCGTGAAGGAGCAGTGCTCCGGCCTGTACGCGCAGGAGCTCGCCGCGCGCGGCTTTCTGACCGTCGCCTTTGACCCGTCGTACACCGGCGAGAGCGGCGGCACACCGCGCTATGTCGCCTCGCCCGACATCAACACCGAGGACTTTTCCGCCGCGGTCGATTTCCTGTCCGTGCGCGACGATGTAGACCCGGAGCGCATCGGCATCCTCGGCATCTGCGGCTGGGGCGGCATGGCGCTCAACGCCGCCGCCATCGACACGCGCATCAAGGCCACTGTCGCGTCCACGATGTACGACATGACCCGCGTGACCGCCAACGGTTACTCCGACGCCGACGACAATCCGGATGCCCGCTACGCCCTGCGTCAGGCGCTCAACGCGCAGCGCACCGCCGACTACAAAGCCGGCACATACCAGCGCGCGGGCGGCGTGGTCGACCCCGTGCCGGCCGACGCTCCGTTTTTCGTCAAGGACTACCACGACTACTACAAGACGCCGCGCGGCTACCACCCGCGCTCGCTCAACTCCACCGGCGGCTGGAACGTCACGTCCCCGCTGTCGCTGCTCAACGCGAAGCTGCTCGCCTACGCCGAGGAGATCCGCAGCGCCGTGCTCATGATCCATGGCGACAAGGCACACTCGTGCTACTTCAGCCGCGACGCCTTCACCCGGCTGCAGGGCAGCAACAAGGAGCTGCTGCTCATTCCCGGCGCCGTGCACACCGATCTCTATGACCGAATGGATATCATCCCGTTCGACCGCATCGAAGCATTCTATCATCAGTATCTGAAATAAGGAGGCACCATCATGGTAAAACAGACTGCGGGCAGAGACGCCCTGAATGATTTTGCACCCAAATTCGCTGAGCTCAACGACGACGTGCTCTTCGGCGAAGTCTGGTCGCGCGAGGGGCAGCTGCCGCTCAAGCTGCGCTCGATCGTCACGATCACGGCGCTCATCAGCAAGGGCATCACGGACAGCTCCCTCACCTACCACCTCACGACCGCGAAGCAAAACGGCGTGACCAAAACCGAAATGGCCGAGCTCCTCACGCACCTCGCCTTCTACGCCGGCTGGCCGAACGCCTGGGCCGCCTTCCGGCAGGCGAAGGAGGTCTACGCCGACGAGAGCGCGGACGCGAACGGCGGCCTCTTCGGCCTCGGCGCTCCGAACACGGCCTACGCGCAGTACTTCACCGGCGAGAGCTTCCTCAACCCGCTGACCGACCCGACGAAGACCGTTTTCCTCGCAAACGTCACCTTCTCCCCCGCCTGCCGCAACAACTGGCACATCCACCACGCGAAGTCCGGCGGCGGCCAGCTGCTGCTGTGTACAGACGGTCTGGGCTGGTATCAGGAGGCGGGCAAGCGCGCACAGGCCCTGCACCCCGGCGACGTGGTGACCATCCCGGCCGGGGTCAAGCACTGGCACGGCGCGCAGAAGGACTGCTGGTTCAGCCACATCGCCATCGAGTGCCCCGGCGAGGAGACGAGCAATGAGTGGCTGGAGCCCGTCACGGACGCGGAATACGCAGCGCTCGACGCCGACTGTGCACAAAACCCGTGAATTACGGCTTCCCGGCACGCATTTTCTGCATACCGCCACTTGTTCTTCCCCCTACAGCTGTGGTATGATATAGCATCCGCAAAACCCGGAGCGCTTTGCGCTCCGGGTTTTGCCGATATGATGATTGAAAGTCCGCGGTGCGGCCAACGCCTGCCGTACCAGACGATTGCTTTTTTGAAAGGGTGATAACATTATGATCCACGGTTTTCTCAAAGCCTGCACCGTCTCGCCCGCGCTGCGCGTGGCCGACTGTGCATTCAACACGCAGCAGACCATCGCCGCCATGCAGCGCGCAGCGGCGGACGGCGTGCAGCTGGCGGTCTTTCCCGAGCTGGGGCTGACCGGCTATACCTGCGGCGACCTGTTTTTCCAGCAGCCGCTCCAGCGTGCCGCAGCAAGAGGGCTCGCCGCCGTGCTCGAGGCGAGCGCGGACCTTGACCTCGTGGCGCTCGTGGGACTGCCAGTCACAGTGGACGGAAAGCTCTACAACTGTGCCGCCGTCGTCTGCCACGGGAAGCTGCTGGGTCTGGTGCCGAAAACATATCTGCCGAACTACGGCGAGTTTTACGAACGGCGGCAATTCAATCCCGCGCCCGCCGGCGTGCGCACGCTGCATTTTGCCGGGCAGGAGGTGCCGTTCGGCACGCAGCTGCTGTTCCGCTGCGCGGAGATGCCGGAGTTTTGCCTCGGCGTCGAGGTGTGCGAGGATCTGTGGGCGCCGCTGCCGCCGAGCACGCACCACGCGCTCGCGGGCGCGACCGTGATCGCGAATCTCTCGGCCAGCGACGAGACCATCGGCAAGGCCGATTACCGCCGCGCGCTCGTGAGCCAGCAGTCGGCGCGACTGCTGTGCGCGTACCTCTACGCCGACGCCGGGCACGGCGAATCGACGACCGACATGGTCTTTGCCGCGCATGACCTCATCTGTGAAAACGGTACGCTGCTCTCGGAGGCAAAGCCCTTCGGTGCAGGGTACGCCTGTACGGAGCTCGACCTCGGACGCATGGTCAGCGAGCGCTGCCGCAGCACAACGTTCCGGCTCGAAAATACAGGCTATGCAGCGGTCGCGTTTCACCTGCCGCTCAAAGAGGTACCGCTCACGCGGCACGTCTCGCCGACGCCGTTTGTCCCGGCCGACGATGCCGCCCGCGCCGAGCGCTGCGAGCTCATCCTCGCCATGCAGGCCGACGGTCTGGCCAAGCGCATCGCCCATGCGCACGCAAAGACCGCCGTCATCGGCATCTCCGGCGGGCTGGACAGCAGCCTCGCCCTGCTCGTGGCCGTGCGCGCAATGCAGCAGCTCGGCCGTCCGGCAAAGGATGTGCTGGCCGTGACGATGCCGTGCTTCGGCACAACGCACCGCACGCGTTCCAACGCCGAGATCCTCTGTGAGGAGCTGGGCGTGACCTTTCAGGAGATCCCGATCGCGCGCACCGTCCACAGCCACTTTTCCGACATCGGGCAGGACGAAGCCGTGCTTGACGTGACGTATGAAAACTGTCAGGCGCGCGTGCGCACGCTCGAGCTCATGGACCTCGCCAACCGCACGGGCGGGCTCGTCGTCGGCACCGGCGATCTGAGCGAGCTGGCCCTCGGCTGGGCCACCTACAACGGCGACCACATGAGCATGTACGGCGTGAATGCCGACGTGCCGAAAACACTCGTGCGCCACATCGTGCGCTACGCGGCCGACGCGGCGGAAAATGAAGCCCTGCGTGCTGTGCTGCTCGACATTCTCGACACCCCCGTCAGCCCCGAGCTGCTGCCGGCAAAGGAAAACGGTGAGAGCGCCCAGCAGACGGAATCGCTCGTCGGCCCCTACGAGCTGCACGATTTTTACCTGTACTACGTGCTGCGCTTCGGCTTCGGGCCGGCGAAGATCTACCGGCTCGCGCGCCACGCGCTCGGCGACCGCTATCCGGACGATGTGCTGCTGCACTGGCTGAAGAATTTCTACCGCCGCTTCTTTGCCCAGCAGTTCAAGCGCAGCTGCCTGCCCGACGGACCGAAGATCGGCTCGGTCACGCTCAGCCCCCGCGGCGACTGGCGCATGCCAAGCGACGCCTGTGCCGCCGTGTGGCAGGCGGAGCTCGACCAGCTGCAATAAGGACAAAGCCCCGCACCGGCGTGGTGCGGGGCTTTGCGCGCCAAAGAACACATTCCAATACACTGTTTCTCGCGAGATATGCTATATCCACTGTTTCTGATTTTAATGTTTTCATTTATTCCATGGATATGGATCCGGATCCGGAATGGGGTGGCTGCGCTGGTAGCTCTCAAATGTTCTGGAATAGCTGAATCTATTAACGAAAGAAACATATTTCCGTGGTATGTATTCTTCCATGTAATCCACATATCTGTCAAGGCGTTCGTCAGCCGTTCGGAGGTAGGAAGACGCCTCCAGGATAGATCTGTTGGCAGCCGACAGACGCCGTCCGCCTCATCCCGCTGCTGCAAAAGCTGGGCGAATGCCCGATAGAGTGCGGCCTGCCGCCGCTCGATCACGCCGCGATTCTGCTGCATGGCATCCGCTGCCCTGCGGATGGACAGCCCCTCGGAAAAGCGTTTCCGGAAGAGATCGGCGTAGTCGTTGAGCACCGTTTTAAGCGACTGCTGGGCAAACGCAAGATCCTCACACATGGCCTGATATGCCTCGCGGTTGGATATGCCGATGTACTGCTTCCGTTCCCGGATGAGCTTGTAGCGCCGCAGATCCATCCGGTAGTTTTCGCAGATGTCCTTGGCGTATTCATAGTAGGTTCTGCTGCAACGGATGGCGCACTCCGCGTACTCGTCATCAACATAAGTGAAGGGCTTGCTTTTGGGCTCCGGAAAGCCGTCCTCATACACCTCGCGGACGGTGCCTTCGTCGATCTCGCGCCGGGTTTGACGGACGTATTTATCCCGCAGCACACCATCCACCTCGACCTGCTCGCAGAAGGAGGTGTACCGGATGAGGTAGTAATGCTCGTTGTCTTCTTTGGAAAAGCTGGCATCCTTGCAGACCACGATGGACTCGCCGGTGTCGATGTCCTTGAGCACCCGGACAACGAAGATGGGCTTTCCGTCGTACCGCGTATAAAACCCGGCAAATACACGTTTGAGTGCCACAAGAAAGTCCTCCTTCCGCTGATTTTCTTACAGTATAGCACAGATTTCGGCGGAGAGAAAGAGCGGCGTTGGGACGGAGAAAATTGGGATTTGAGAGAATAGCAAGCACAGCCGCTGTCCGGACACGCGGCGATTTTGGGAGTATCCCAAGCCCTTATGATATTGACGCCGAGCGGAAAATGAGAAGTAAAACTGCTGCCAAGATATACGAACAATCTATGTGTGAGAGTCTTGCACGCAAGCTGTTTTTGAAATTAGAGAGTTTCGCAACACGATGCGAAGCTCTCTTGCCTTGTGATCGAGAAAGATGTATAATTAGAACGATATTTGTAGCCGGAGGTCGAACGGAAATGGCTATTTCGTATAACAAGCTTTGGAAGCTGCTCATCGATAAGAAGATGAGCAAGGCCGATCTGCGCAAAGCGGCAGGCATCGCGCCGAACACCATGACCCGGCTGCGGCGGGACGAAGAAGTCACGCTGGCTGTGCTTAATAGGATCTGCGTTGCGTTAGATGTCAATATCGGAGATGTGATGGAGTTTGTGCCGGAAGAGAAATAATTGATTTTGGTCACTTTTAGGAGGTTTTATATATGGCCTGTAATTTCATTGCAGTATTGAGCAAGCTAAGAAAGCTTTCGATGGAGTCTGTCGAAAATACGGCTTCGTTTGATGACTTTAAAAAGTATTTACATGTGTTACGACCTGTCGAAGAAGAACTTCGGTCTCTTTTGAACAGGGTAAATGCTGTCAATAAAAAAACTCTAATCTTGCTCTGTGGTAGTGCGGGAGACGGCAAATCTCACTTGCTTTCTTATTTGAGAAACGCAGACTCCGCCAACTTATTAAATGGATTTGAACTATACAATGATGCTACTGAAAGCAGTGCTCCGCTATTAACTTCTATTGATACTCTTGCGGAAAAACTGGTACCATTCAATGATGATAATTGTCATAGCGATGATGGCTTTAAAATGATTTTGGCAATTAATCTAGGTACGCTCAACAATTTTATTGACTCAGAAAAGGGTGCGGCTTTTTCTGAGTTAAAAAAATATGTCGAGGCTAATGAAATCTTTTCTACATTCGTTCGTCCCAATGAATATCAGGAGAACAGTGTTTTTCAGCATGTCAGCTTTTCTGATTATCAGATTTTTACGCTTAAGGAAGATGGTGTGGGCACCGAGTACTTAGAAAAGCTTCTCTCGAAAGTGTTCTGCCAAGATGAAATGAATCCTTTTTATAGGGCATACATGGAAAATGCAGACTGTACGTTGTGCCAGAAGTGCCCTGTGCGTCATAACTTTGAGTTTATGTCGTCGGCAGAACATCAAAAGGCAATAATTAAAAAAATCATAGAAGTTGTGATCAAGGACAAAGCCATTGTATCAACGCGTGAAGTGCTGAACCTCTTGTATGATATTCTTGTTCATCCAAAATTTGACTACAATTCGATGTGTAGAGTGGCTACCTCTGAGACCAAATATTTGACCCAATATATTCAATATACAACGCCAATGTTGTTGTATGAATTTGATGACATTTCACCACTACTCAATGCAATCCGAAAACATGATTTGCTCAAAGTGCGGCAGGCTGACATGGATGCAGATATGACTCGCTTTCATTCTTTGGAAAATATCTATGAAGCATTTATGGCTGCGACGGCAGACACCCCGTATGAAAAACTTAACGACACGACAAAGATCGCTGTTTTAGGTGGCATCAAAGCAGAACTAAAAAAATTGGTGTATCGTTTTATCGTACGAACCAGAGATATAAAGGGTGAGTATCCTGCAAATGAACAGCAGCAACTGTTTGACGAGTATCTTCGGTATCTGTATTATCAGAATAGCGGCCAGGAGAAGAAACTCAGAAAGCTGTATGATGCAACAAAAAAAGCGATCATGAATTGGGACGGCCAGTTTGACAGCGACACCATTTGCATTGATGATTCCAATGAAAAGTTCTGGGTTCTGGAACAGCTTCTCATCAAGCCTGAAATTTACAAAGTTCAAACACCCGCGACAGGAGATGTACTGAGGTTCTCAACTGCGATTAAGCTGCGCTATCGTAAGGCAAGTGAGACAGAGCTGGAAACAGCAGAAATCAGCATGGACTATGCACTGTTTGAAATGATTTCTGCAATGAAGGATGGCTATCGTCCGACAGTGCAAGATAAAAACCAACATACTGACTTTGTAAGCTTTGTACAACGTGTTATTGAATTTGGCAATAAGGCATCCAGAATCGAACTGATTCCAAAGGACAATGAGCATGATTACAAAGTGGTTTTTGAAAAAACCGACTTCGGGTATGAATTTAGGGTGGTGTAAGCATGATTTATACATTAAGTGTTGATTCCTTTAATAACACTTTTGCAGTAAAAGAGGATGGAACCAAGCTCACCCACCGGAGTGGAAAAAGGTTTAAACTATTTCCTTTTATTGCAAATAACAATATTGAACCAGTAATGGATTTGAGCGGTTTGGTTGGCCGCTATTTGAGTCAGATTGAGCAAAAAGAACCCGTGTCAATCACGCCTGAAGAACTAATCCAGAAGTTGAAGGATGACGATGAAACTGAAATCGAACTGGGCAAGGAGGAGATCTTTGAGCAAGTTGTTCGTCATATGTTCTTTGACAGGGACGGCAAAATTCGTCCCATTAATCTGAGAATGCTGGCTCAAACTCCTTGTGAAGAGTCCAATGAGTGCAGACTTGCTGATTATCTGGTTGATGTCCTAGGCGACGTGGATACCTTGCAAAGACATATGGCGAGTGCATCCGAACGGGTAGATGCCCAAAGTAATGTGCTAGAAAGATTTGCAGCGTCGAAACTGGAAAGCATACCATCAAGCAGAAAAACTGGAAACGAGTATCAGCGGATTACAAATGCAGTAAAGCAGAAGTTCGAAGAAGATTTCGAGTACATTTTAGGTGCGCGAAATCGAACCCGTGATTATCTGATTCCGTTGCTTGAGTTTTACTATTTTGCGTATACCGCACAGACAGCGTTACAGCTGAATCGCTTTTTAGATGGTGAAAGAAGCAAATGTGTTCCTCTCTATTTTTGCTTGGAGTGGGAAAAGACCAGTCAGAATCGCCGGTGTTTTAGAGAAGGGTGGAGCAATCTTCAAGATGCAGTGAAACGCATTTTTGCGCATGCGATTACACTGGAGATCCTTAATCAGACCGAAGAGGGTACTTCTCCTGTTGATTACATCAGATTACAGGAATTAACTAGCTGTGCTCCGGGAGAAGATCATAGAATTGCAGAGCAAATTAAAGTTTTGACCGATGCCTACAGAAAAGCAATTTCGGACTGTCCTGAAATGGCTGAGCTTGTAAGAAAAGATAGTCCTGACGGAGAAGTTGCTGCAGAAGTTCGATTTTTGTTTGAGAGTATTCGGGTTCAGTTTGAAAACACGGCTCGAAGTCGTCCGTACTCTTCGTATGCAGAGAAGTTTGAAGAGTATAGCCGGAAGTACCTGAAGCGCCGCGGTCGTAGCGGTATGATGCTAAATCTCTCTGAAGAAACATTGATCTTTCTTACAAAGGTCTGTATCAAGGATCAGGAGAAAATGCGCTTGAATGATGTCTTCGCAGAATTTGAAGCTCGTGGCGTATTTTTGGACAATCATTCAAAAACCGAAATAATGCACTACTATGAGAAGCTTAATTTGATTGAAAAGAAGAGCGATAGCGGGGATGCACAGTATGTTAAACGAATTTTATAAATACATAGCAAATAGTATGGTAAGCTTCTTCCAGAGTCGCAAAGCTGTAATTCGTCCTGGAGAGCGGTATTGTCTGCGCTTAGATACCGAAGAGATGGTAGCTGGTGTTGATCAGGCATTGCGTTCAAAAACTTTGACGGATGGCATACAAGGAAGCTATCAGTATGGTGATGTGTATGACACCTTTACAATTAGACTTTCTGCATCAATGGAGATTGTTGTTGCATCTAGAATTAACGGTATGACAGACGATTTTCTGGCAACGTTGCGAAATGCGGAGCTGACAGAGAATCATTATCCTATCTTGATGATTACGCACTCCCCTATTGATACAATTACTAGCGGAACTGGAGATTTGGCTGCTAATGGTATGCCTTTCCATGCGGCGTCTATCATTTCTAAGATTAAAGAGGACATTCGCTCTGCTGAATTGCCCGTGGCGGATCGAACGCTTCTTGAATTAGAGTTGGCACGAAAACAAGGGGATCGCTTTAGCGATAAATTCTCTCTCTTTGAATATAGCAATTTGCTAACCGTTCTCGGCAGAGGATATGTAGAGGAGAGTGATTTTGCGGCCTTTTCACTTCTGTACGATAAGGATCTATCGGCCTTCACAGAAGATGAAATCAAAAGGAGACTGCAGGATAATCACTTCATATTTGAGCAAATTGATCGTGTTGTTAGGCATGCAAATATTGCAGACGCGTTGGATAAAGAATATGATAATGCATTTATTGAACATTTGGAAACATCCAAGAAAAAGGGGAAACCTTGGCATGAGGGATATACTTATGACATGGTAAAAGCATCCCATGATCGGATTAAGAGGAAGCAGGACAACCCTCTCCGGATTGACGATGAGGGAATAGAGGTATTTTCGGATTCGGCAATCGAGTATAGTTTTCCGTTAAATGAGAGCACATTTATGCGCAATGATGGAGAAACTAAAACTAAGCAACGCCGCAAAAATATTATCATCTACAATCCTGATCAGAAACCAGTTGTTACGGTCTTGCTTAGCAGCAATCTCTCGATCAAATCTACATGGGTGGAGTGTATAGGGGCAGAGTGCGCGTTATCGGGAAAAAAGATGTGTATCAACATTAGGGCATCGGGCTGTGCATTTTCTCGTGTTATAATTAAAGATCCGAACAATAACATTACTTACTTGATCAAGGTCTGCGTTTTGAATATCCTGCCTAGATATTTGGAATCGATTCAAACAAGTTATCTTTTAGATATTCCTAAGAACATCAAGAGAGCGACGATTCAGGCGATCGGTTTGAATAAAAAGCTTGTAATTAATCCTGGACATGAAACTGAAATTACAGAAGCGATCAAGCCTGGCGGAGAGTATATCTGCAACTATAATCAGACACTTTTGCTGTCTCTTGATGAAGAGGATATAGATATCGACTCGGGCTGTATTGATCTGAAGCTTAAATGTGGAGCCATCGATATTCCCATTCGGATCAAAGACGAGGCAATTAAACCGGTGGAATTGACAGGTGCTGCTGCGTTCAAATGGAAGTATAAAGAAAAAAGAGGACTGGAGTACCGAGAAGGAAAGATTGTGTCAGGTACGACAGAGTACTTTGCAAAGGCTCCGTTTAAGGATAGCCTTACCCAGGAGAATGCGCTGATCAATAACAGCTGGATGGCTGCGCTTGATTCTATTTCGGGTCTTATCGAATGTCAGCTTGATGTCCCTGAGAACGTGAAAACTGCCTACACAGCTTTGGTAAAAGAATTTAAACGCTTGCGACAACTACCAAGCCTTGCATACTATACTGGAGATCTGAGAACATATGCAGAATCTTATGTATCAGCGGTTGAGGAGGAATTTCAGAAAGTTCCTGCTGGACAAACATTAACGAGCGCACAGAACGATCTCCTGTTGCTTGGATGTGTGATCAAGAATTATGATGAGCGGATAATTTCTATGAGCCCATTACATCCGCTAAACGTTCTTTATCAGCTAAACTTGCTTGAAGAAAACGATGTTGGTGAAATCAGAGAAAATTTGATCGAAAAGCTTTCACCTTTGTATTTACTGCCATATATCAAAGATGGCGACAAGACCTTGTACCACGCAATAGAGCAGAAACACTCACCGGAGTGGAGAGTTTATGCGCAGTTATCTAACAAGAGATACCAAGGTACAAGAAACTTTGTTCAGAAGTTGGTGCGTGACAAGATTACTCAGTATATTGATCACTTTAAATTCTTGTTTGATGACCTTGGTAATGACCAGTTTTGCATTAACCTGATTAATATGGGTGATTGCAGAGAAGTCCTGCAGGGATTAATCCTCTTTTATGTAAAAGAACTAAAAGAGGAGATTTCTCCCGAAGAATTGAAGCACTTTGTAATTAATATTTATAGCCAAGCCGGAGACTATAATGAGTTTTCAGTTTTGTCCGATCAAAAAAAGCTGCGAGAGTATATTTCTGAGTATGGTAAGGACGTTGAGGACATTGGTGAAATGGCGCTGATCCTCGGCAAAAATATTCGCTGCTATTATCGCAATCCTTTGGAAGAAACGTATCGCTATGCTCATTTGACATTCTACGAAATGGAGTCTTCCGAGGACAGCGGTGATAGCCGAATGGATTCGATTACCACGGGTGTTGCGCTTGGAGGCTTAACATCTGGTACCCCTTCTGTTTTGAGCGCCGATTGGTACAAAACAGGATTTGGAACAAAGTATGTCACAGAAAATAGACTTGTTTCGTTAGCTAAGAAATACAACTCAATGTTCCGCGTTGCATTTTCTGGAAGCTCTTACGAGCCGGGCTCAGCCATTTTTACAGAGATTGCGCACAGTGAGGATGGTCAGCTGGGTAAGATCTATTCATCGTCTAACTGGGTAGTTTTTGTGGATCCTAAAGTTGATCTATCCTTCTTCAAAGAGAGCAAAGAGGTTGATCAGAAGCTGATGCTTATTCATTATAGCGACCAGTATACATCTGCTAGTGGTTATGATGACATTACAGTTACTCAAAAATCAGAACAATATGAAGAGATCATTCGAGAGCAGCTAGCGCAAAAAGGTGTGTTGGCTCAAAAAGAGGATGTGCATAATATCATCAGCCTGTTCAATGCTTTTAATGGCGGATGGATGCTCCGGTTAATTACGGCCCAAAAATTGACTGGTGCAGTAGATAGTAACTTTAGTCGTGAAAAGATGAGCATTCTTTCTGCTGTTAAGCTATGTATGGCGTACTACTCGCACAAAGACATTGTATGGGTACCGATTTCTCTTGAGGAAATGCTTCGTGTTTCTGGTGGTGCTGGTTATTCTCAAAAAGGCGGCCTGTTATCCGCGAAGAATCTTGGGTTTGAAAAGGGCGCTACAAGCGATGACCTTTTAATGGTTGGTATTGAAGGGCCGGTGGAAGATCTCAAAGTCTATTTGCATCCCGTAGAGGTGAAAATTGGCCAGATTCCCTCCGGTACGATTAACAAGGCAAGAGAGCAGGTTTTGGCAACCTATAATGGTTTGTGGAAAGCACTTTGGCCTGAAAATGGACATAATGCCCTTGAGTGTAAATTGTCTCGAAATTTCCTGATGCAATTGGTCATTGTCTGCTGTGAGAAAATGAAGCTTTACAATGTCTATCCTGATGAACAATGGGATAAGGTGCTGGAAGACTACCGTGAAGCACTCATGAACGAGCAGTATAGTTTCTCTACCGCTATGGATACTTTGCTTGGGAAAGGAACAGTGATTTCTTTCAAGTCTGACGTGCTGAATGAAAGTGGATTACTCACAAATGATGTGTGCCTATTGGAATTCCCTGAGAAAATGGGATCTCAGTATATGATTAAGTCTGCACACGAAATTGAGCAAGAACTTGATAATAGCGGCAGCGAGCTTCCTGGTAGGCTTAAGACCATATACATTCAATCTGAAAATCCCCCAAAAGTGATAGAAACAGCAGTGGTTGTAGATCAGCAGGAAGCGGTGATCCCAGACATTTCTACTGTTCCTGCAAGTCAAGAGGTTTCTAGTAAATCGGACACAGAAGAAATTATGCAAGATCCTGTTCCGGAAGATGTAAAAACAACAGATTTGCCAGCAGAGGCACTCGACAATCGAAAGGGCATGGAAATCTTGTTTGGAACGGACAGTACAACAGGAAATGAGCTTTTCTGGTTGCCGAATGATACAAATCAAGTGTTCCATACTAATACAGGTATTATCGGAACAATGGGTACGGGTAAGACTCAGTTTACAAAATCAATAATTACTCAGTTGTACAGAGATCAGGCGCATAACTTTGATGGAACACCACTGGGAATCTTGATTTTTGACTACAAGGGTGACTACAACGAAAGTAAAGAGGATTTCATTGACGCAACTAATGCGAAGGTGTACAAACCCTATCATTTACCCTTTAATCCTCTTGCATTGACGAAATCCAAAGTTTTTAAGCCTCTACTGCCCATTCATACCGCAAATGCTTTTAAAGATACTCTAACAAAAGTATATGGACTTGGAGCAAAGCAGCAGAACACACTGTTTTCTTGTATTACTAAAGCCTATGCAGCTAAGGGGATTAGCCCAGGAGATCCTTCCACATGGGATAACGATGCACCTACTTTTGACATGGTATATAGCATCTATGCCAATGATGATGATATTAAGAAGAATGACTCTTTGGCAGCTGCTATGGATAAGCTTTATCAGTTCCAAGTTTTTGAAGGAGATCCATCTCAAACGCAGTCTCTGTTTGATACCCTGAATGGAGTTGTCGTTGTAGATTTGTCTGGATATGATGCTGATATCCAAAGCTTAATTGTTGCAATAACCCTCGATCTATTCTACGTCCAGATGCAAGCTGCGGGATCCAGTAAGATGGATCAGCAGTATCGGCAGCTAACCAAGTTAATTCTGGTTGATGAGGCAGATAACTTCATGAGCGAAGGATTTCCTTCCTTGAAAAAAATATTGAAGGAAGGTCGGGAGTTTGGTGTTGGAACGATTTTATCTACACAGTTTTTGAAGCATTTTTGTTCAACAGATGATGATTATGCCAAATATATTCTTACATGGGTTGTCCACAATGTGGCAGATCTGAAAACATCGGATGTTGAATTTGTCTTTAAAACAGAATCAAAGAGTAGCGAAACGCAAAATCTATTCAACGATATTAAAGCTTTGCAGAAACACCATAGCATCGTAAAAATTGGAACATCAAGGCCGAGATATATTGAAGATAAGGCTTTCTGGGAACTCTACAAAGAGATCAAGATGGATTGACGTAATAACGAAGAGATGATATACTTAAGTAGACTACTTGAGTATATCATCTCTTTTCTTTGCGGGGGTAGGCTTAAATGAACTTTATTTATCGCTTTCCAGTCGTGAAAGGGGTACAGGCTACCAGAGAATACTATATTGCGATGATTCCCCTTAAGATGATTCCAAAATTATTTCCACAAGAAGACGAATATGTTCTCCCTGAGTACCGTGCGCAAAGGAAGCTTAATGCAGCGCGAATTCCGGTAATTAGCAAGTATATACTGGAAAATAGAGAGACTTATGTGTTTTCTGCTTTAGCAGCGTCGATTGATGGACAGTTCAGATTTTGCCCGAGCGAACATCCAGATGTCGGCGTTTTGGAAATCTCTATGGATGCCAAGTTGCTAATTAATGATGGGCAACATCGAAAAGCAGCAATTCTGGAAGCAATTTCTGAGGATGAAAGCCTTTTGAATGAAACAATTTCTGTAGTCTTTTTTGAAGATCAAGGCTTAAAGCGTAGCCAACAAATGTTCACTGATCTCAATAAACATGCGGTTAAAACCTCAAATTCGATTGCTGAACTCTATGACTCGAGAGATTCACTTGCTGTTGTTACTAGGACTGTTATTTCGAAAATCAAGTTCCTTAATACATTTACTGACAAAGAGAAGGACATTCTTGGTAAGTACTCGTCCAATCTGTTTACATTGAGTGCTTTTTATAATGCGAATAAGCGCATTATTCGATCAACTTCAGTTACAGATGAAGTTGAGACCTTTTTACTTCGATATTGGGATTGTGTATGCCAAAACATTTTACCTTGGAAAGAACTGTACAACCGAGAAATTAGCAAAGTTGATTTAAGAGAAAACTATATTGTTACGCAGGCGGTTATTATTCAGGTCCTAGGTCGGTTGGGCAACTATTTCTTTATAAATCAGGAATGTGACTTCGAGGTGTATCTCAAAAAGTTGCAGCAAATTAATTGGAAACGAGATTGCAAAGACTGGGCGCTGAGGACGATTAGGGCAAACGGGAGAATGATTAATAATGAAGAGGCCATTACACTAACATGCAATGTTTTGAAAAAACAGCTCGGTATTTCGTTAGATGAGTTTGAACAGAGCAAAGAAAGCTCTTTTGCAGATAGGAAGTAACAGTTATGTTTGAAGAGTTTGCAGTTATAAAAAAAGAAATGGAGCTTGTATATCTCCATGATCGTCGGCCTTGGATGATTGGATATAGCGGCGGCAAGGACTCTACCCTGCTATGCCAGCTGGTTTTTGAGATGCTTGAGGGTTTGCCGGAGAAAAAACGTTGGAAACCTGTATATATTGTTACCTCTGATACGATGGTGGAAAACCCTATCGTGAAAGCTTATATGCACAAGATGAGTAAAGCCATCAATGATGCAAGTGCGGCAAAAAACCTGAATGTACAAGCGCATATTATCTACCCTGAAATTCGGCAAACCTTTTGGAGTTTGGTAATTGGACTTGGTTATCCTACTCCGGAACCTCCAGGATTTAGATGGTGTACTGAACGTTTGAAGATTAATCCTTCCAACGCATTTACATATAACACGATCAAAAAGGATGGGGAAATTGTTATCCTGTTAGGCGTTCGCAAGGCGGAAAGTGCAGCCAGATCACGTAGTATATCTTCCCGAGAGATTGAAGGGAAGATCTTAACGCCTCATCCACAAATTGCGAAAGCGTATGTATATAGTCCTTTATCAGAAATTCAAAATGAAAATGTTTGGGAATACCTCTTGCAAGGTGAAGGGAAAAGCGCTTGGGATACCGACAACAACTATTTGTACAATCTTTACCGAGGCGAAAGCCTTTCTGAAGAGGACAGTGTCGTAGGTCAGGTAGATAAAGAGAACATGAAAATAACCGGAAACTCCCGATTTGGATGCTGGATTTGCACCATGGTTAAAGAGGATAAGTCTTTGAAAAATTTTATTGATCACGGTGCGACAGATTTAATCCCACTTAGAGATTTTAGGAATTGGCTGGTTGAATTGCGTGCAAATCCAGAGGCAAGAGATTATAGGCGCAGAAACGGGTCTGTTTATTTAACAGCTTCAGGTGATTTTGGTCGAGGCCCCTTTACGATGGAAGCACGTAAAGAAATATTGCGTCGCTTGCTCCGACTTGAAGTTGAAACTGGATTTGAGCTAATTACTTCAGATGAACTCAAAATGATTGATAAACTCTGGGAAGATGAAGGAGACCTGAGCCGTCGCTCATTGGTTGAGATCTACGCAGAGGAAAAAGGAGAACGTCTGCCGTGGGATGCGTACAAAAAGGCAAAGTATGATGGAGATACGATTGCGCATATTCGTGATTTGTGCGATAAATATGACGTTCCGTTTGACCTAATGTCAAAATTGATGATTTCGGTTGATAACTCCAAGTTCTATACCAGATCTGCTGTGGTGGCAAAAAATGTGGAGAAAATTTTAAACGAGGGATGGCTTCACTTTGAAGCGATCAGAGAGGGCTTAAATCATGAGGATTAAGAATATACAGCTTCATAATTTCGGCTCTTATGGTGGCTATAATAAGTTCGATTTTGAAGCAACTAACCCCGAAGAGCGCGTGGTAGTAATTGGTGGCAAGAATGGCGCAGGTAAGACGACGCTGTTTACTGCTGTACAAGTTTGTCTCTATGGCAATTTTGCATTTGGTTTTAAATCGTCTGGTAAACGATATCTATCAGAAATCTATGGCCTGATCAATAGTCAAGTAAGAGTTGATGAGGCTGAATCTGCACATGTCGAGATTTGCTTCCAGCAGGTAGATAATACAGACCTTTTTAACTATGTGATTCGTCGGTCGTGGGCCTGGCCACAAAACGAGTTGCAGGAAACCTTATCTGTATGGAAAAATGGTCAGTTGCTCAAAAACGAGGATCTGCTGAACTTTCAGAATTATTTGATCCATTTAATTCCTCCGGATATGTTGAAGCTGTATTTCTTTGATGGAGAGAAGATAGCGGATTATTTTTTAGGAGACAAGGAAGTCAATATTCGAGATGCACTCATGGTGCTGAGCGGGAATGATACGTTCGATATTCTACATGATCAAGTAAGACGAGTCCTTAAGAATTCTGAGGATTCTCAAAATGGTATTGCCCAAGCATATCTGACTGCTAAAGCTGAGCTTGAGGAATGCCACCGACAGATTCGGGCGCTTCAAACTGAACTAGAATCGGCGGGGAAAGCCATCGATCAGACTACGGCAGACATTGCACGCCACAAAAAGGAATACTCTGACCGTGGCGGAATTACAGTTGAAGAATGGACAAATCTCCATGATTTGCTTAAAGCAGAAGAAGAGAAACGGGAGAGATTGAACTGGCAGAGGAAAGCATCTGCCACAGATGTCCTGCCTTTTTTGATGCTGCCAGAATTGATTGGAGGCGTTTTGCCGCAGATTCAAGCAGAAAAAGAACATCAGGCCTATCAGGCATTAAAAGAAAACCTTGAACAAAAAGAATTTGCAGTTGTTCTTGAAGATGCAGTTCGTGAAATGGGTAGTCAGAACACAAAAAAAGATGTATTGACACTGTTCAAGAGCATTAGTGGCTATTTATTAAACAGCATATGGGAATCCTTTGAACCGTTGTTTGGACTTTCTAGTGATGAAGAAGGTCAAGTCTGCTCTGTAATCAGCAGAGTTAGTGCGTTTGATGCAAAAACGTTTGCACGCTATAAAAAGCGGATTGATACATCTTTGGAAAAAACAAAGGAAATCCGAGCTCGCTTGCAGTCCTCCAGCATTGAGAATGTGGATGGATACTTGCAGAAACTCTCCGCGCTTGAGGAAGAGCTGAAAATTGCATCTTTAAAGAAAGCACACACCGAAGAGATTTTGCTGATCAAGCAGTCTGATTTGTGCAAGAAGGAAAGCGAAGTTCGTGGATTAAAGAAAGCGTTTGAAGATTATTTAAAGGCAAGTTCTGTTTCTGCAATCTCCGGTAAAACTTTGCTTCTGCTAGAAGAGTTGCAGAGCACACTATATTCGAATCTGATTCAGCAGGTCGAGCAGGATTTAAATAAGAAATTTAAAGAACTGATTCGCAAGGATAACTTTTTCTCACGGATTTACATTGATGGAAACTTCGTTGTTCGCATACTCAGGGACGAAGAAATCAATAAAGCGGATCTGCTTTCACTGCTGAGAACGGGGAGTTTTTCTGCAGCAATATCTGCCTTAGGCGAAACTGCAATTGCTGTTCTGACGGAACGATATCAAGCAGGTACTGCTACAGAATTACGAAAAAAGATTTCTGATGAAGTTCAACAGCAAATCGTGCTGCCTGTTGAAATCGGAAAAGATCGCTTGTCTAGTGGTGAAAAGCAGATTTTTGTGATGTCTCTTTATTGGGCGATGATGAACCAAAGTAAAAATGAGCTTCCATTTATCATTGATACTCCGTTTGCCCGAATCGATGCAGAACACAGAGCCAATATTACAGAATACTTCTTTAAGCGGTTGCCTGGGCAATTGTTAATTCTTTCGACGGATGAGGAGATTTCCAGTAAACACTTGGATGCGATGAAGGAACAAATCTCGCATGTGTATATGCTGGAATACGGCTCAGATAAGAGAACACATATTTGCGAGAACCAGTACTTCGAGGTGTAATTATGGCATTCAAATTAAAGACATCGAAAAAAGCAGCCGAAATATTTAGCCGCATCGAAAGCAGTGAATATTTGCAATGCTACACACTTGTAAAGCTTGCTATTGCACTTTCTCTTAGATCAGAGGAGCCGCTCAAAGATAGTGACTTTCATACAAATACATTAGGAAGAGAATTGAACCGGCAGACTATTACAGGTGACGCAGATGCGCTATATAAGTGCCTAATGGAACTGCATGCTCAAAAGCATTTAACAGACGAAGAGTTTTTTCCGGGCTATGTCAAAGCGCATATTGATCGAGGGGCAATTCTCCTAGATCAAGAACAGCGATATAGTGGCGACTTTTTGTCACACTTAACTGAGCTGGAAAAGGGCATTTGAGATTTTGCGTATAGATTTGCTGCTACAATAAACAAAAAAACATGGCTGGGGAATGATGTGCCCAAAACGATGTCCTTCATTGAGCGAACGTCAATTGACGAACATATACAAATGAAATCTTGGGTAGTGTCTGGTAGAAAATACGAGATTTGCAACAGCTATGTAAAAAAACATCTACGATTAGTTGATGGATATTCTCGCTTTTTGATATCACCATTGACCACGTATGAGCAGATTGCATCGCGACTTTATATGTGAGGTATTTGTATGTTACACCCCGGTCTTTATGAACAAGTCATCAATAACGCTCTGACCAGCGAGCTTGCGGAGATTCCGGAGGCCCGCAAGTCTGTTGCGCCCATTGACAAGGCGGAAGCCTCCAAGGTGCTGGCGCAATATCTGGCGGATGTGGTTCAAAAGGGCTTGGATAACGTGCTGGACAACGGCGGGGATATTTCTGCCCAGATCGGGCTGACCAACCAGATCGTTGATCTCATTCAAAATACAACGAAAGAAGCTGACTTTGCCGCGCTGGGCGTTGACCGGCGGGCAGAGCAGCTTCTTGCGCTTTTGCGGGAAGCCGATCCGAGGCTGGCTGTAGGAAAAACCGCGGCGGACATAGAGCGCCCAGAAACCTCCATCGCACAAAGCTCACTTTTCACCGGGGCTGTGCATGAGCCACAGATGTTTACCGAGCTCAAAAAGGAAATCGTCTCGGCTGACCGAATTGACATGCTGGTGTCCTTCATCAAATGGAGCGGTCTGCGGCTCATCATGGACGAGCTGCAGGAGTTTACGCGCAGCGGCGGCGAGCTCCGCATCATCACCACCTCCTACATGGGCGCAACAGATGTGAAGGCCATTGAGGAGCTTCGAAAGCTGCCCAATACGCACATCAAGGTCAGCTACAACACCAAAACGACCCGGCTCCATGCCAAGGCATATATCTTTTACCGCGAAACCGGCTTCACAACGGCTTATGTGGGCTCGTCCAATCTGTCCAATGCGGCACTGACCAGCGGCCTTGAATGGAACACCAAAGTAACGAAACGCGACCTACCCGAAACCATCGACAAGATCGCCGCTACCTTTGAGTATTACTGGAATGACCGCGAATTTGAATACTACGCAGAGGATCAGAAAGAGCGCTTGGAACGGGCATTGAAGGCAGAAAAATATTTCGACACCAACAATGCTGACGTCTACACCATGGACATCAACCCCTATTCCTACCAGCAGGAGATTTTGGACAAGCTGGAGGCAGAGCGCACTGTTCGTGGCTATACGCGCAATCTGGTGGTGGCGGCCACCGGTACCGGCAAGACGGTCATCTCTGCGCTGGATTACAAGCGCTTCCGCAAGCAGAATCCGGATCGACCCTGCCGCCTGCTCTTTGTGGCGCACCGGGAGGAAATCCTCAAGCAGAGCTTGTACACCTTCCGCGCCGTGCTCAAGGACGCAAACTTTGGTGAGCTATTTGTGGGCAACTATAAGCCGGAGAGCATCGACAACCTGTTTCTGTCCATCCAGACCTTCAACTCGCAGAGCTTCACGGAAAAGACGAGTCACGATTTTTACGATTACATCATCGTGGACGAATTCCACCATGCCGCTGCGCCGACTTATCAGAAGTTGTTGTCCTACTACCAGCCCTGCATCCTGCTGGGCTTGACCGCTACTCCGGAGCGTATGGACGGCAAGAGCATCCTGCCGTACTTCCATAACCGCATTGCAGCGGAGATCCGTCTACCGGAAGCCATTGACCGAAAGCTCCTGTGCCCGTTCCAATATTTTGGCGTTACCGATACGGTGGATCTGGATGTGCTCAAATGGTCTGCCGGTGGCTACCAAAAGAGCGAGCTGGAGCACATCTACACGTTCAGCGGGGCGGTTGCCAACCGCCGCGCTGACCATGTGGTGACGGCACTGCTGAAATATGTGACGGACATTGACGAGGTGAAGGGCCTCGGCTTCTGCGTGACGGTCGATCACGCGGAATTTATGTGCCGTTATTTCAACGACCACAACATCCCGTCTATGTGCCTCACCGGGCAATCTTCGGACGAGGAAAGAGCGGCGGCCAAGCGGCGCTTGGTGTCCGGCGATGTGCGGTTCATCTTCGTCGTGGACATCTACAACGAGGGCGTGGATATTCCGGAAGTCAATACGGTCCTGTTCCTGCGCCCCACCGAATCCCTGACGATCTTCTTGCAGCAGCTGGGACGTGGTCTGCGTCTATCCGAGGACAAGGAATGCCTGACCGTGCTGGACTTCATCGGTCAAGCGAATCGGAAGTACAATTTTGAGGACAAATTCGCGGCGCTGCTGTCAAATACAACCCGCAGCGTGAGCCGTGAGATCAAGGACGGTTTTGTATTCGTTCCCAAGGGCTGTTATATCCAGTTGGAGAAAAAAGCCGCGAAGTACGTACTGGATAACATCCGTGCATCCTATGGCAATACCGCTGGCTTGGTGGCTCGCGCAGCCTCCTTCACGGAGGACAGCGGGCTGGAGCTGACACTCAAAAATTTCTTGGATTACTACCATCTTGACCCACGGGCGATCTACAAGTTTTCCTCCTTCTCGCGCATTTGCGCCAGAGCGGATGCCATCGAGGACTTTTCGGAGCCGCTGGAAGATGTTTTGACCAAAACGTTTGCAAAGCTTGCCGTGATCGACTCCCGCCGCTGGATTTCGTTCCTATTGGATGTTCTTCCGCGTTTGGACAACCTTGATTTTGCAGCGCTTCCGGATGCGGAAAAGCGGATGATGCAGATGTTTTACATCACCGTCTGGGGTAAGGCTGTGGAGGACTGGGACGACGAAGAGGTGCTTAGTAACCTCTATGCCCTGTCTGACAGCACAGTTCTGCTCGGTGAGCTCTTGGAGTTGCTGCGCTATCGCTTCGAGCAGATCGACTTTATCGACGAGCCGGTGGAGCTGGGCTTCGACTGCCCGTTGGATCTGCACTGCACCTATACCCGCGACCAGCTCTTGGTGGCGCTGGACTTTATGAAGCCGTCCACCGTTCGTGAGGGCGTTAAATGGCTGCCGGACAAGCAGTTAGACGTATTCTTTGTAACGCTGAACAAGGCGGATAAGGACTATTCACCAACCACTATGTACAACGACTACTCCATCAGCGAGGACCTGTTTCATTGGCAGAGCCAGAGCACCACAGCAGATAATTCACCCACTGGTCAGCGCTATATTCACCATAAGGAACGCGGCAGCAAGGTGCTGTTGTTTGTCCGTGAGTTTAAGTCAGACCGTGTGACTGGTGGTGCGGAGGCGTACACCTATCTGGGAACGGCGAGCTATGTGAAGTATGAAGGTAGCAGGCCAATGAATATCACCTGGCAGCTGGACCGCCCGATCCCGGCGAAGTTCTTGAAGAAGACGAATAAGTTGGTAGTGGGATAATGATGAGCATTGCGCTCATTTATTACCATCTCATCTGCACAATGGAGGAATACAATGAACGAACAAGAAAAGACAAAAAAGCTCGAAATGTTGCCATGGCAGGCATTGTTTGATCTTGCAATTTCCAAAGAAATAGATGAAAATGATATCAAGGGAAAAGAAAAGAGCACTATTATTTTCAAGATTATTCACGAAGCTTTGATTTCGGATTCTGAAATTGACAACCTTGTTAACGATTATATTTATGGAGATCGTGTGGCATTTACTCTTTGGAACTTTGAGAACAAGTTAACTCCAGAGCAGTATGAGAAGGTTTATCAGCTTGAAGGTGAAACAGAACCTTACTTACAGGCAAACAGTTTTCGCGGGTTAACTATTTTGTCTGCAAAAAATTGCACTGATCGTATTGAAGTGCTCTATGTTTACAGCAAAGAGTATCAGTTTATAAATGAGGCTGGAAAGAGTGATAGCGTCTGGGAACAGCATCGAGGGTGCCTTTGGATTGGTGTTGGAACAGCATATTTAGCATGCATTAGTAAACACGATAAAATGACGGGATGTGTTATTGAATACATTGTAAGAAAAATTGGCGTTCCCCTTACACAAGTAAAACCGCCCAAAACGGCCATTGAGCGTTGTATCAACCAAGTTGCTAGAAGTAGAGTGGTTCTTCAGGGTACCAATGGAGAGAAAACGGTTGTTTCACGCTCTGAAGGACTCACTGCAGCACAGCAAGAAGAGATTCAACGAATTCAGAGTGACCGTTTTGATACTTCTGGTAGTTATATTGCTGCAATTTCTGAGGATACACAAGCAACGGTCAAGTATAATGTCAAAAAGGGCAGTATCGGCATTTTTAAGCATCTCCCCGCACCAGTTTTATTTAATTGGTCACAATCTGCTATTGAGATTATTCTTGAAGAAATTGAAAATCTAAAAGGCCGTCCTGCAAAAGAAATTTTTAAAGAATTGGGCTTGGATATCAAGTGGTCGTATTTGTACAATGAGGAAGACAAAATCGCTGCAGAATGGTTTCTGTCTAACGCTATTTCTTGTTTGGGCTCTGCAGAAGGTGCCATGTATGAAATTCCGGAGCACGTAAAAGCGGTTTTGCGTAAACCCCAGTTGTTCACAGTCATCCCGAGAATATATTGTGAGCAGTGTGGAAGCTATGAAATTCCATATTGTGCAGAATGCGGGAAGCCCATGGAATGTGATGAAAATGGCAGGTTACACTGTTCTTGTGGTGCACCATTCCACGTACAATGTTTTGAAGGGCATCGTGCTTGTCGAGTGGAAAACTGGTACATTCCTACAAGCAGGATGTATACTATGATCAATCAAAATATTCACGCAGCATTCAAACAAGATACAGCAGACCTTGTAATGTGTATCATGGGAAGTGCTTTATATATAGCACAACCTTGTATTGTCAGGACTGAGGGTGTTGAGGTTTTCTTTAATCAGATTGATTGTTTTTCTTGCTTACCAGCCACGGCAAAAGAAAACACAAAAAAATATGCTGTGTATTTAGGTGAAAAATGCGATGGAACTTGTAGTAATGCTAAGATCGGGAGGTGTATCGCGGACAGTTCGATGGCCTGTTTACCGAAAGCGTTTTATACACTATTGCCTGGCTTTCGGCCTCAACCTCATAAGGGCCTTGAGTATGGCGACGTTGCAGCGCAAATAAATGTTGGATCGTGTGCCTATGAAATGAAAGGAATCATTAAGAAAAATACGATGAATTCTGGGCGTACTTCGAAGTCGGTAGATGTTTTGTTGAATACCCATCTTCTTTCGACATCAAAAGCTGGGGAAGAAATCATCAGACAATTTGTGGAACAGGGATTGGCTGATAATCGCGTTGACCTTATTGCGGTAATTGCTCCACAGTACTTCGATAATTCTTTTAAGGGGACACTGCGTTTTTTGGCAAAGCTAGGTGGAAAAAAGGTTATGTTTATTGAGTTGGATGATGTGGCACGACTTATAGAAGGAAACTCTGCTATTGATGTTTGAAGAGACCTAATCTGCTTTGTTGCAGCCATAAACAATATTTTGCAATCCATAAGAACATATCAAAATTATACCCCATTATACCCTTGATTTCGAGGACGTAATGGGGTATAATTCTGCGTAGAATACCACCGATGAACAGGAGGTGCGCTATGGACTTATCTGAGATGCAAACCCGGGCGGCAGAACTGGAACAGCAGATTTCTGCTTTGCCCGCTGGCTCTGTCACGAAGAAAACCGTCAATGGTAAGGAGTACTTTTACCACCGTTGGACAGAGAACAAGAAGCGGCAGGAGAAGTATATTCCTGCTGACGAATTGGAGAATTTCCGTGCTCAGATCGAGCGTCGGAAGGCGCTGGAACAGGAGCTGAAAGCGCTGAAAAAGCAGCTGCCCAAGGCGAAATTTGCGAACCTTTCCGCGTTTACCACCAATGTCCGTACCGGCGAGGCGCTGCGTTCCTTCGCGGCGTCTGTTCGCGGCTATCGCAGGCGCAAGTGTTTCCGGCAGCTGCACGACTTTGTCTACGGAAAGCCGCAGGACAAGGTATTCATCCTCTACGGCCTGCGTCGGACGGGAAAGACCACCATGATCCGCCAGATTTTCGCGGAGATGAGCGACACGGAGCTTACCAAGGCAGCGTTCATTCAGATCACCGCAAAAGACACGCTGGCAGACGTGAACCGCGACCTAAAGGCATTGGAAGCGCAGGGCTTTCGCTATGTGTTCCTCGACGAAGTAACGCTGATGGAGGATTTCATCGAGGGCGCGGCGCTGTTTTCTGACGTGTTTGCAGCCTGCGGCATGAAGATCGTGCTCTCCGGCACGGACTCGCTGGGCTTCCTTTTTACCGAGGACGAGCAGCTTTACGACCGCTGCATCCTGCTGCACACCACATTCATCCCTTACCGCGAGTTTGAATCTGTCCTCGGCGTTCACGGCATCGACGAGTATATCCGCTACGGCGGCACCATGAGTCTCGGCGGCGTCCACTACAACGAGACCTCCACCTTTGCCAGCAAGGAAAGCACCGACGAATATGTGGACACCGCCATCGCCCGCAACATCCAGCACTCCCTGCGCTGCTATCAGTACGAGGGACATTTTCGCCATCTGCGGGATTTATACGAGAAGGGCGAGCTAACCAGTGCCATCAACCGGGTGGTGGAGGACATCAACCACCGCTTCACGCTGGAGGTGCTGACGCAGGATTGGAAGTCCCACGACCTCGGCATTTCCGCCAGCAACCTGCGCCGGGATCGGAGGAACCCGACGGACATCCTCGACCGCATCGACCTTGCGCTTGTCACCGACAGCCTGCGGAAGCTGCTGGAGATCCGCAACAAGGCGGAACAAACCGTAAAACTGGACGATGTTCATGCGGCGGAGATCAAGGAGTATCTGGACTTGCTGGACTTAACGCGGGAGATCGACGTGCTGCACCTGCCGGATGTCAGCACGAAGTCCAGCCGCACGGTGATCGCACAGCCGGGTCTCCGCTATGCGCAGGCGGACGCGCTGATTCGCAGTTTGCTGTTGGATGAAACGTTCAGTGCCCTGTCTCTTGCGGAGCGCACCGCCGTGCAGCAGCGCATCCTGACCGAGATCAAGGGGCGGATGCTGGAGGACATTGTCCTGCTGGAAACCAAGCTGGCAAACCCCAAGAAGCAGGTATTTGTCCTGCAATTCCCTGTGGGCGAATTTGACATGGTGGTGTTTGACCCGGAGGCAGGCTCCTGCCGGATTTTCGAGATCAAGCACAGCGAAGAAGCTGCCCCACAGCAGTACCGCCATCTGATCGACGAACAAAAATGCGCCCAGACCGAGCACCGCTACGGCCCGATCACCGGAAAGTTCGTCCTCTATCGTGGGGAAAGCCAAGTGGTTGAGGGCATTCAGTATCAGAATGTGGAAGAATATCTGCGAAACCTTGCATGACAAAACCGCCGCCCCAATTTTCCGTTCGGGGCGGCGGTTTTTATGATGCAGTTTGTCATACGACAAGCTGTGACGCAAAATAAACTTGACGTATGACAAGTAGCAATGCGCAAAAATCGTGCGGCGCGACTGTACGAATGCAGTCGATGACGAAAACAATAATGTTCTAAATAGCACCCATCACTCATTTCATCAATCATTTTCTCGATGCACATGAGTGATGCCCTCCGAACGGGCACAATCAGCGCGCGAAAACCTCTGCCTATCCGCAGAAATTTTCAGATTCTTCCCTTGGGTACCTTTTCAAATGGATTCCGATCCGTTATAATATATCTACCAACCTAACGAATAACGCGAGGTGCCGCCATGAAAACGAAAGATACGCCGAAGCAATACGTCATCTACTCCCGTAAGTCCAAATTCACCGGCAAGGGCGAGAGCATCGAGAATCAGATCGAGCTTTGCCGCCAGTACATCGCCATGCACTTTGGCGAGGAAGCGGCGGAAAACGTGCTGGTCTACGAGGATGAGGGCTTTTCGGGCGGCAATCTGGAGCGCCCGCAGTTCAAGAAGATGATGAAGGACTCGCAGAAGATTGAATTTGCCGCCATCGTGGTCTACCGCCTTGACCGCATTAGCCGCAACATCGGCGACTTTGCCAAGCTCATCGAGGACTTGGGCGACCGGCACATCGACTTCATCTCTATCCGCGAGCAGTTCGACACGTCCTCGCCCATGGGCCGCGCCATGATGTACATTGCGTCGGTGTTCTCCCAGCTGGAGCGGGAGACCATCGCCGAGCGCATCCGGGACAATATGCACGAGCTGTCCAAGACCGGGCGCTGGCTGGGCGGCACAACGCCCACGGGCTACGCCTCGGAGAGCCTGTCCAGCGTGACGGTGGACGGCAAGGTGAAGAAGGCCTGCAAGCTCAAACCCATTCCGGAGGAAATCCAGCTGGTCAAGACGATCTTCGAGGTGTTCATGGAAACCGGCTCTCTCAGCAAGACCGACCAGTATCTTTTGGAGCACCGCTGTGTCACGAAGCGCGGCAAGCAGTTCACCCGCTTTGCCATCCGGGGCATTCTCACGAATCCGGTCTACATGATTGCTGACGAGACGGCGTATCAGTATCTGAAAGAAAATAATGTTGACCTGTTTGCCGAGCGTTCGGAATTCGACGGTGAGCACGGCATCATGGCGTACAACCGCACGCTTCAGCGCCCCGGCAAGGCGAACCAGATCCGCCCGATGGAGGAATGGATCGTGGCGGTGGGTAAGCATCCGGGCATCATCGCGGGCAACGATTGGGTGCAGGTGCAGGCCATGCTGGACGTCAACAAATCCAAGAGCTACCGCAGGCCGCGCAGCAACGTGGCGCTGCTGTCCGGGCTGCTGCGGTGCGGCGAATGCGGCGACTATATGCGCCCGAAGCTGACCAACCGCCGCGCGGCGGACGGCGAGCTGATCTATACCTACATGTGCTCCACCAAGGAGCGCAGCCACGGTACAGTCTGCTCTATGAAAAACTGCAACGGCAACACGCTGGACGCCAAGATCATCGAGGAGATCCGCAAGCTGTCCGCCGACAAGGAGACCCTTACCCGGCTGCTGGCGCAGACCAAGAAGGTCATCAGCGGCAGCAAGGAGGGCTACGACGCAGAGCTTGCGCTGCTCCGGGAAAAGCACACCGAAACGGAGGAGCGCATCAAGCGGCTGGTGGAATCCCTGTCCGTTGCCACCGATACCTCGGCCAAGTACGTCATGGAGCAGATCGACGAACTGCATCGGGAGAGCGAGACGCAGCAGGCAAGACTTTCCGAGTTGGAAGCCCTCACCGAGCAGAGCCGGATGCTCCATCAGGAGTTCGCCTTCCATCAGGAAATGATCGAATCCTTCGCCAGCGCGGTGGATTCTGCCACGCTGGAGGAAAAACGCCGCCTACTGCGCACCATCGTCAAAAAGGTGGTCTGGGACGGCAAAAATGCCTATGTTTACCTCTTTGCGGAGGATGGAGAGGCGGATTTGCCCCCTGTTGAGCAACCTATGTATCCGTTGGGAGAGGATAGCGAATGTAATACAAATTAAAATCTTCCTTCAAGAAAAATTTACATTTCACTCTCTTGACCTAAAGTCAGCTTCACGCTGTATGATGACAGTAACCTGAAAACAATATGCCATATGGAGGTAAGCAATATGAAACCCCTGATCCTTTATTATTCTTACCACGGCAACACGCAGCGCATCGCCGAGCGCATCCACGCGGCTATCGGCGGCGACATTGCGCACATCGACACCGTCGAGCCCTACACCGGCGACTATGACGACGTGGTCGCGCAGGGCGAGCGCGAGGTCAAGCAGGGCTACCTGCCGCCGCTCAAGCCGATGGGCATCGACCTAGACCGCTACGACACGATCGTGCTCGGCACGCCCGTCTGGTGGTATACCTGCTCCCCTGCCATGCGTGCCTTTCTGACTGCGCATGACCTCAGCGGCAAGACCGTCTACCCCTTTGCCACGAATGGCGGCTGGCTCGGCCGCTCGATCCGGGACATGCGGGCACTGTGCCCGGGTGCGGCGTTCCGGCCGGGGCTGGACGTGCGCTTTGACGACACAACGCAGTGCACACCGGACGCGGACATCGACCGCTGGATCGCAGCCATTCACGACTGAGGGGGATCTTTGCGGGTTCTGAATCCCCGCCGCGCGCAAAGTGCTGCTATTTACTTGTATTTTCTTCAAAAATGTGCTATCTTTTTGGTAAGCGGCCGCTGAGCGTCACCGTGCGCGCTGCGCCGCCGACAGAAAGGAAGGGGCGAGATGGAGTCGAAAATGCTTGAAGCGCTGCGCCGCTACATTCAGGATTACGGTTGGAATTGGGGCATTGTACATAGCCTCATCAACCGCAAATTCGGCACGGACTACACGCTCGAGGAGCTGCAGCACTTCTATATACGCCGCACCTGGCCGCAGCCGGGCAAAGCGCGCACCGTTTTCAAATGAGCCCATGGTCAAAGCACCCGGCTCGCGGCTTTCGCCGCGAGCCGGGTGCTTTTCATCGCTGCAGCTCCCCGGGCTGCACCCTGCCGAGGCGCTCCAGGCGCCGTATGATCGCGGTGCGGGAGCGCTGAAAATGCGTCTTGAGCTCCTCCACATCGCTGCCCGCGTCATACATCTGCAGCAGGGCGCTGTCGTCCGCCTCCGTCCACGGCTTGCCCGCATTGGGCGGCGACGGGCGCTTTCGCCCGCCGGCTGTGTGCTGCAGCACGCAGTGCAGCGCGCGGATGATCTCCGGCCGGTTGCAGACGCTGTCGGACGGCAGACACTCCCCCGTCAGCGGATCGACGCCGTCCGCCAGTTCGGTCAGCAGCGTCCTCGCGCGTTCCAGTTCCATTCCTCTGCTCCTTTCTCCGCCGCGCAGCACGGCGGTCAAATATCCAGCTCCACACAAAGCTCCGCGAGCGAGTGACCGCAGATAAACAGCAGCGCCATCGCCTCGTCCACGGAGTGCGCATCCGCCGCATAGCCGTCATAGCACATGGCAATATCCTCACGATGAAACGGGCAGATCGACCCGAATTTTCCGCGATGGGCAAAGTCGATGTCCTGCGTCAGGCTGTCGATCCACGCCCGCAGCTCGGGCGCCGTCATGTGTTAGTGCTCCCAGTATTTACAATCTTCAGGCAGCTTTCCGCTGCGCTTGCTCTCCGCCATCCATCTGCATTGATCGCAATAGTACTCAGCAGCGACAAACTCCAGATAGCTCTCACGCAGAAGGCCAACAATGTAATAAACGATCACCAAAAACAACGCAAACATATCGTTTCACCTTTCCCGAAGCCGGTTTTTCCTCTGTGGTTTTACCCTATCACATCGTGAGTCCCATAAACAGGACTGTGCGGAGAGTTGTCCGGTATCCGTGAAAAATCCGGGCGGCGACAGGCAAGGCATACAAAACGCCGGACGCTGCGATGCAGCACCCGGCGAGACGATTTATTGCCACGTTCTGTTGACACCCCGGCGGCTTCAAAACAGCAGGGAAAAAGAAAAAATCCTGCGTCCTTACGGATGCAGGATTTTCGTGGTGGAGATAAGCGGGATCGAACCGCTGACCTCTTGAATGCCATTCAAGCGCTCTCCCAGCTGAGCTATACCCCCACAGGCAAGGTGTATCTTATCAGAAAACAGCACGAATGTCAAGAACGTTTTTGCATTTTGGCGAAAAAATCTGCGCGGCGGACGCGCCGCCGCGCAGAGCTCTTTCTCCGTTTGTATGTGCGTCCGCGCGCTCACGCCTCACAGTCATGGCGGACGATGTCCGCGATGGCGGCGGCCAGCTTTTTGTGACCGTCCGGGTCGAGATGCTCGCCGTCGAGCGCGCTCATCTGCGTGAGCGTGCCGGCATCGAGAAAGCGCAGACCGTACGCCTCGGCAATCATGCGGTACTGCTCTGCCACGCCCTGCGAGACGGTGAGCGACTGCGCGTCATACTCCGGGTCGCGCTGCGGCGCGGACGCGCCGAGCGGCGGCGGGCACACGAGCAGGATCTTTGTCCACGCGGGCAGCATACCGATGACGAGCCGGATGAGCTTGTCCATGCCGATGCCGACCTCCTCGGCAGAGCGGGTCTTGTCCGCCTTGCAGTCGTTCGTGCCGAGCATGAGCACGATGTACTGCACCGGGCCATGACTCTCGATGCTCAGCGGCAGCGTATCGAGCGCGGAGCGCCCGTCACGGTTGCTGTCCGGAAAGGCCGCTGTGCGGCCGATCAGCCCGTCCTCCGCGACGTAATACCCGTCACCCAGCAGCGCCTGAAGCGCGCCGGGATAGCGAATATCGCGCCCGTAGCGGTGCTTCCAGTCGGGCGTGAAGCCGTATGTATTGCTGTCGCCGAAGCAAAGGATCTCGATCATGCCGCGCACCTCACTTCAGGAAGCCGCTGATGATCTGCTCCTCGGCCTCCTTCTCGGTCAGGCCGAGGGTCATGAGCTTGTTGAGCTGCTCACCGGCGATCTTGCCGATGGCCGCCTCGTGGATGAGGCTGGCATCAACGGAGTTGGCCGTGATCTCCGGGCGCGCGCCGACGACACCGTTGTCCATGATGATGGCGTCGCACTCCGAGTGGCCGGCGCACTTGTTGTTGCCGCGGATGTTAGAGTTGAACATCTGGGTGGAGTGATCCTTGGCGACCGAGCGCGAGATGACGTTCGTGCTCGACTCATAGCCGTCAAGGTCGACGGAGAAGTTCGTCTCCGCGTGCTGATGGCCGTGGGTCATGATCTTTTCCTTGATGACGAGCGTCGCACCGTCGGTCAGATGCGCCTTCGTGTCGCGGATGGTGGAGTCGATGCCCTTGATCTGGGTCGTCTCCATCTCCATGTAGGCGTTCTCGCCGAGGTCAACGATCGTCGTCGGGTTCATGACGTTCTCACCGTTGCCGTCGCCCTCACCGTAGTGCTTTTCAATGTAGCGCACGCGGGCATTCTTGCCGACGAAGAAGCTGTGGATCCCGTCGTGGCGGGACTCCTGCGTGCCGCAGTTGTGGATGCCGCAGCCGGCGACGATGGTCACATCGCAGTCCTCGCCGATGAAAAAGTCATTGTAGACCATATCCTTGAGACCGGTCTGAGAAATAATGACCGGGATGTGCACGCTCTCGTTTTTCGTACCGGGAGCAATGTAGATATCGATGCCGGGCTTGTCTTCCTTCGTGACGATGTTGATGTGCGCGGTCGTGTTGCGGCCGGCGAGCTTGCCGTCGGCGCGGATATTATAGGCACCCTCGGGGATGCCGTGGAGGTCTGCGACCTCCTCAAGCAGTTTTTTCTCAATCGCATCCATGGCGTTTCCCTCCCTCAGACCTTGTCAGCCAGACGGCTGCACACACTCGACGCCTCCATAAGCACGGGCATGATCTCGTCCTTGGTGCCGATGGTGCGGATCTCACCGTCGACGAGCACGACGATCTTGTCCGCCGTCTCGAGGATGCGCTCCTGGTGCGAGATGATGAGGATGCTGCCGTGGATCGTCTCATGCATCTTCTCAAACACGCTGATGAGGTTCTGGAAGCTCCAGAGGTCGATGCCGGCCTCGGGCTCGTCGAAGATGGACATCTTCGTGCCGCGGGCGAGCATGGTCGCGATCTCGATGCGCTTGAGCTCGCCGCCGGAGAGGCTGGCGTTCACTTCGCGGTTGACATAATCCCGCGCGCACAGGCCGACCTCGGACAGGTAGGTGCAGGCCTCGTTGGTCGAGAGCTTCTTGCCGGAGGCGATGCTGATGAGGTCAAAAACGGTGATGCCCTTAAAGCGCACCGGCTGCTGGAAGGCGAAGCTGATGCCGCGGCGCGCACGCTCGGTGATGGACATGTGCGTGATGTCCTCACCGTCGAGCAGGATCTGACCGGAGGTCGGCTGCTCGATGCCGGCGATGAGCTTGGCCATGGTGGACTTGCCGCTGCCGTTCGGGCCGGTGATGACGACCATGCGTTCATCAACCGTGAGGTTCACGTCCTTGAGGATCTGGCGGACCCCCTCGTCCGTCTCAGCCTCAAAGCAAAGGTGTTTGAGTTCAAGCATTGGTTGGTTCCCTCTTCTCTTTGTTTCAAATCTTTGGATCAAAAATCTTCGTCGTCAAATTTATCGGACAGATCTTTCTGAAAAGACAGCTTCGACTCCTTGTGCTCAATGAGCCGGCGGATGTTGCTGCGGTGCTTGGCAACGAGCAGGATCACGCAAAACAGGCTCAGCAGTGCAGGCAGCTTGCCGCAGGCGGCGAGCACGCCGATGGGCGCGATGAGCGAGCCGCAGACACTGCCGAGCGACACATAGCGCGTGGCCCAGACGATGCCCACGAAGATCAGCAGCGAGACGAGTCCGGTCGGAAAGCTCACGATCAGCAACATGGTCTCGGCGCAGAGCACGCCCTTGCCGCCGCGAAACCCGTAAAACACCGGATAGATGTGGCCGAGCATGACACAAAAGCCCGCGAACACCTGACCCGTGGCCGCCGCGCCCTGCGTGCCCATGATGAGACCGCCGGCCACGACCGCGATGACAGTCTTGAGCATATCGGTGCCGATGACGATGGCGAGGCCGGGCGCGCCGAACGTGCGGTAGAAATTCGTCAGACCGGCGTTGCCGCTGCCGTAATCGCGCACGTCACGGTGAAAGACGTATTTCGAGGCAATGATCGCCCCGTTGAGGCCGCCGAGCAGGTAGGAGAAAACGGCGATGGCCGCCAGCAGCGCGGGGATCATTCCTGTTCTCCCTTCTGCCGGATGACCATGCGGATCGGCGTACCCTCCAGTCCGAACACGGCGCGGATCTGGTTTTCCAGATAGCGCTGATAGGAAAAATGGAACAGCTCCCGGCTGTTGCAGAACACGACGAAGCAGGGCGGCTTGACCCCCGTCTGCGTCATGTAATAGATCTTCAGGCGGCGGCCCTTATCCGTCGGCGGCTGGACGCGCGCCTGCGCGTCGGCGAGGACGTTGTTGAGCATACCGGTGGTGATGCGCATGGCGCTTTGATCGTTGACGAAGTTGATGAGCTCGAACAGGCGCTCGGTGCGCTGACCGGTGAGCGCCGAGATGAACAGCACCGGCGCGTAGGACATGAAGCTCAGGTCACGCAGGACGTCCTTGCGCATCTTCTCCATGGTGCCGGTCTCCTTGTCGACCAGATCCCACTTGTTGACGACGATGATGGACGCCTTGCCCGCCTCATGCGCAAGGCCGGCGATCTTCGTGTCCTGCTCTGTGACGCCGTCGCGCGCGTCGATCATGATCAGGCACACATCCGCGCGCTCGATGGCGAGCTTTGCGCGCATGACGGAGAATTTCTCAATGCGGTCGTCCACGCGGGACTTGCGCCGGATGCCGGCAGTATCGACAAAGATATACTTGCCGTATTTGTTCTCAAAGCGGGTGTCGACGCTGTCGCGCGTCGTGCCGGCGACATTGCTGACGATGACGCGCTTTTCGCCGAGGATGAGGTTTACGAGCGAGGATTTGCCGACGTTCGGCTTGCCGATGACGGCGACGCGGGTATAGTCCGCGTCCGCGTCGGAGGCGTCCTCGGGCGGAAAATGCTCCAGACAGGCATCGAGCAGGTCGCCCGTGCCGTGGCCGTGCACGGCAGAGACGGCGATCGGGTCGCCGAGGCCGAGGGAGTAAAACTCATAGATGCCGGGATCGACCGCGCCGGTGGAGTCCATCTTGTTGACGGCCAGCACAACGGGCTTTTTCGAGCGCAGGAGCATATTGGCCACCTCCTGATCGGCGGCGGTCACGCCGGTGCCGATCTCGGTGACGAGCACGACGACGTCGGCCGCGTCGATGGCAAGCTGCGCCTGCTCGCGCATGAACAGCAGGATCTCATTGTCGGTGCTCGGCTCGATGCCGCCGGTGTCGACGATGTCGAACGTGCGGCCGCACCACTCGCACTCGGCATAGAGCCGGTCGCGCGTGACGCCGGGCGTGTCCTCAACGATGGACAGGCGGCGGCCGCAGAGCTTATTGAAGAGCATGGACTTGCCGACATTCGGCCGGCCCACGATCGCAACCAGTGGTTTGGACATGATCACCCCTCCTTATGGGGATTGTATTTGTAGTACTCCGCACCGTCGGTGCTGCCGCTGCCGCGGTCGGGCAGGTGCACCTCCGGCAGGATGCCGAACATGGCGTCGCAAAGGGCAAAGCCGTCGGCGTCCACGGGGTAGATGGGCACGCCGAGCGCGGCGCTGGCCTGCTCGAGCGTGATATCATCGAGAAAATCCAGCTCATCATGGCGCACCATGTTGTTCGAGATCAGCAGCCGCTCACCGAGGTCCTTCCCGCGCAGCTGCGCGATGAGGTCCTGCCCGGTGATGAGGCCGGAGACATTGATGCTGCGGCCGAAAAAGTCATTTTCGATCGCGTAGACGTGTCCTTGTATTGTAGCATACTTTTCGCGCGCCGTACACAAAAGTTTTTCCAGAAACGGCGCTGCCGAAACGCCCGCCGCCATGGAAAACGGCACGCCGTCCGGCGGGTCGGACAGGCTCAGCGCCGAGCGAAACTCCGTCTGCTGCAGGCGCAGCATGCCGACGCCGTTTTCCAGCTGCGTGAATTCCTCGTAGAATTCCTCTGGCGGCAGCGCGCGCCCCGCCTTGAGATACAGCTCGTCGGCGCAGAAAAAGACGCGCGCGCCGAATTTTTCCACGCACTCGTCGCCGAAGGCATTGACCAGATCGAGCGTCTCGGCCGCGTGCTCAGGCGTGAACGGTGTGAGCGGATAGAGCCCCTCACGAAACTTCGTCAGGCCGACCGGAACGATCGACACGCTGTGCACCTGCGGATAGAGCGCCGCGAGGTCGCGCATCGTGCACTGCAGCTGCGCGCCATCGTTCAGGCCAGGGCAGCAGACGATCTGGCAGTTCATGGTGATGCCGCCGTCGGAAAAGCGCCGCATGATCTCGAGCGTTTTGCCCGCGCGCGGATTGCCGAGCAGAAACGAGCGCAGCTCCGGGTCCGTGGCGTGCACGGAGACGTTGATGGGGCTGATGTGCAGGTCGATGATGCGCTGCACCTCGCGCTCGGAGAGGTTCGTGAGCGTCATGTAGTTGCCCATGAGAAAGCTCAGACGCGCGTCGTCGTCCTTAAAATACAGCGTCGGGCGCATGCCCGGCGGCATCTGGTCGATGAAGCAGAACACGCAGTGGTTGGCGCATGAGTGGGCATTGTCCATGAGGTAGGTCTCAAAATCCAGCCCGAGCTCGCCGCCGAGCGGCTTTACGATGTGCACGGTGTGCTCCGACCCGTCCGGACGGCGCAGGCACACCGCAAGCTGCGGGTCATAGGCGTAGTATTTGTAGTCCAGCACATCGGTGATCGGGTTGCCGTTGATGGACACCAGCCGGTCGCCGGGGTGGGCTGCGTGGCGCAGCGGGCTGTCGGGGTCGATGTGGCTGATCGTGCAGCGATGCATACGCCGCGCCTCCTTTGCGGGAATTCTTTTGCTATATGCCGGAAAACTCCGGCATATAGCAAAAGAAGAGGGGCAAACGCTCCTCTTCTCAGCTTCTTTTAGTCGTCAACCTTGATGACGTCGCGTCCGTTGTACTTGCCGCAGGTCTTGCAGGCGTGATGGGGCATGACGAATGCGCCGCAGTTCGGGCACTTCACGATCGCCGGAGCGGTGAGCTTCCAGTGGGACGAACGACGCTTATCACGTCTCTGTCGAGACACTTTTCCTTTCGGGACTGCCATGATGACACCTCCTCGTCAGTCGCTGTTATGAGCAGCTTCCTCTTCTTCGTCAGTTTTATTATCCAAAAGCTGCTCTAATACAGCCATTCTTGGATCGCGGGGTTTTTGACACCGGCACGGCCCGAGGTTCAAATTCGCGCCGCAGCGGTCGCACAGCCCGGCACAGTCGGGTCTGCACAGGCACTTGGTATCCATGCTGAGGATAAAGCAGGTAGAGAGCACCTCGTCCACATCGAGCCAGTCTCCGTCGAGCGTAAACACCTCGGGATCGTCGTCCTGCGCATCCGCCGTGATGTCGGCGTGCAGGTCGAGGTCGACCGTGCGCGGAAACTCCGCGCCGCAGCGGTCGCACACGCACAGCATCTGCGCATGCAGCCTTCCCTGCAGCGTGAGGATGCCGGCCGTATTGACCACCTTGCCCTCGGCCGTGATCGGTGCGGTGTACGCCCGGACAGAGGGAAAGTCCAGCAGAGCCGTGTCCAGCTCCTGCGAAAACGGAACGCTCCCGCCGGGAATTTCTATGATTTCTCTCAGATTCAGTCTCATAGCGCACCTCGCACAATCGCTTTAGTATTATAGATGATATCCACCCCTGTTGTCAACAGGAATTTGTGTTGACAATGCGCTGAAAATCCGCGATAATCGTTGCGTGGAGATGGTACATGCTATGAAAGAGATCCAAATACGCAAAAATGACGCCGGCCAGCGGCTCGACCGCTTCGTCGGAAAGGCCGTTCCCCTGCTGCCGGAATCGCTGCTGCAAAAATATATCCGCCTCAAGCGCATCAAGCGCAACGGCAAAGGCGCGAAGCGCGACGTGCGCCTCGTCGAGGGGGACGTGCTGCAATTATACATCAATGACGAGTTTTTTGAAAGACCCACGGAGGAAAATGCCTGGCTGAAGATCGCAACGCCGCGGCTGGACATCGTCTACGAGGACGAAAACATCCTGCTGGCGGACAAAAAGCCCGGTGTCCTGTGCCACAGTGCGGGCGAATGGAGCTGGGACACGCTCATCTCGAACATTCAGGCCTACCTGCGTCAGAGCGGCGAATGGGACCCGAAGGCCGAAAACGCCTTCACCCCCGCGCTCTGCAACCGCATCGACCGCAACACCGGCGGCATCGTCATCGCGGCGAAAAACGCCGAGGCGCTGCGCATCCTGAACGATAAGATCCGCGACCGCGAGATCGACAAGGCCTATCTCTGCGTTGTCTGCGGGCGGCCGAAGCCCGCCGAAGGACGGCTGGAGGGGTATCTGTTCAAGGACGCGGTAAAAAACCAGGTCTACGTGACGAAAAAGCCGCAGCCGGGGGCGAAATCCGCCGCGACGGAATACCGCACGCTGCAAAGCCGCAAGGGGCTCTCGCTCGTCGAGTGCCGGCTGCTGACCGGGCGCACGCACCAGATCCGCGCACAGATGGCCGCCGCCGGCTGTCCCCTGCTCGGCGACGGGAAGTACGGCCGCGAGCGCATCAACCGCACCTACGGCGAGACGGGGCAGATGCTCTACTCCTACAAGCTCACCTTCACCCTGCCGACGGACGCGGGCATCCTGGAATACCTGCGCGGGAAAACGTTTCAGGTGCAGCAGGTGGCCTTCGCGGAGAAGTATTTCCCGGGCTTTCAAATTCCATAAACGCACGGCGCCGGACGGGATCTCCGTCCGGCGCCGTATGTTTTCGCATCACTCAGAGCCGCTCCATGCGGAAGGCTGCATAGACGTCCCGGCGGGTGCAGCCGTCCGTGGGGACAAACCATGCCTCCGGCAGCGCGGTCACGTGATCCGCCGGGTGCGCCGCCGCAGAGACAAGGCCGTTTTCCCGGCACCAGGCCATGGCGCCGTCATAGGCGCCGGCGCGGCCGGTCCGGCGCAGCTGCGCGACGCGGCGCGCGATCGCGTCCGCCTTCGGCGTCAGCAGCATCGCCAGCTCGCCCACCGTCATGGGATCGTCGAGCCGCAGGCGGTTATCGGAAAAGACGATCGCCCGCTGCTCCGCAAGCGCCGTCAGGCGGTCAAACAGCGGTTCCTCGCGGCCGACATCCGCAAAGGGGCTCTCCGCCAACAGCTCGCCCACGGGCACGACCTGATAGCCGTATTCCTGCAGCAGCGCCAGCTGCTGGCCGAGTGCAAAGGCCACCGGTGTGCGCTTGGCCATGTTGTAGCCGTCCTTCTGGAAAATGATCTGCCCGCAGAAAAAGTCCGGGTCTTTTTCCAGCGCCTTGCGCATCGGCTCGACCATGGCACGGATCTCCGCCTGCAGGGCCGCCTCCGGATCCGGATCCGTAGACGGGAGCCAGCCCGCGCCGTCAAACGACGCCGCCATGTACTGATAGCCCATACGGTCATAGACATCGTAGCTGGTAAAGCCGCCGGTCATCTTGTCCACATAGTGCGGCGGGCGCGCGAGCGTCATCGTATAGCCGTAGCGCGTCTGCATGAGCGCGTGCAGGCGGCCGAGATCCTCCACCGCGGCGTCAAAGCCGGGGAGATATTCGCGCGCGCCGTACACGAACGGCTTCTTGCCGAAAATGATGTGCCGGTAGCCGTGATTCGTGATCTGGTGGCCCTCGGCGAGCATACGGCGGATGAGGCGGTCATTGTGCTCCGCGCCGCCCTGCTCGTCACAGTGGATGTCCGGATAATGGTCGAAGCGCACGCCGCCCCACGCGGCGCTGCCGAGCTTGCCGGCCGCGGCGGGATAGTTGGCGCTCGTATCGCCGATGACGTCAAAGCTGCCGCGCGCGCCGTACTGCGCCAGCGTGTCGAGCAGCACGTCCGTGAGCGTCCGGCCGTCAAACCGATCCGGCGACGCGGGCAGCCCCATCGGCCCGTCGTCAAACGTCATGGCGCAGATGCGCCGGGTCGTCTGCACGCGCTCGATGCGCCGGGTATAGCCGACATAGTGCTTTTCTGCGGGCATGATGAGTTTCTTGACGATCTTTTTGCCCTGTTTTCCTGCTTTAACGATCCAAGACATGATAGGTCTCCTCTTTCCACGTGATATCCTGCAGGCAGCACTTTGCGGCAAAGAGCGCCCACTTGGCATAGGCGGCCGCACCGGCATGGGTGCGTCTGCGCTTGGTCAGCTGGCTCTCGGCAACATAGCGCGCCTTTCCGCGCCGCCCGTCCACAGCCGTCGCCCCGCGCAGCAGCGCCGCACGGACGGCCGGCAGCGTCAGTGCATCGACCTCCAGCGTCACGACGCCGTTGCCGATCTCCTCAGGCAGGTGCGCATCGCTTCCGGCCGTGACCGGCTTTTGCGCACGCTGCGCAAGCGCGCACGCCATGGCGTTGGCCTGCGGGTTCTTGCGATCGGCCCGGCCGTTCCAGACCTCGATGCCATCGAGCCGGTCGAGGTAGGCGTCGAGCCGCTGCGCATCGCAGCTGCGCTCGAACGGGTGCGCCATCACGGCGAGGCCGCCGCAGGCGTGCACGGCGTCGATCGCGGCGCCCAGCTCCCGCGCCTCGATCTGCTCGGTGACGAACAGGCCCAGCAGATGCCCCTGATCCGTCGAAAGCTCAATGCCGGGGATGAGCAGAAAATCCGGTGCGTCCCACGTCTCGGTCAGGGCGCGGTCATGATCGCACACGGCAACACCCTGCAATCCCGTCGCGCGCGCGCGCGCGACGATCTCGTCAAGGGACATACGCCCGTCCGGCGAGCGCTCGGAATGAATGTGCAGGTCAAATCTGACCTCCATGGGCAAAGCTCCTCTCTGCGCGGAAATCACCCGCGCGCAAACAGGCTGTTTTTCAGATAGACCCAGAACACGCGGTTATCACCCCGGCAGCGCAGGGCCTCCTTCGCCGTGAACAGGTCGGCAATGCTGCGCAGGAACACGCCGATGCGCCCGGCGCGCAGATAGTGCAGCGCAGCGAGCGTATCATTGAGCAGAAAGCGCATACGCACGCCGGAGCGATAATCCTGCGCAGTATAGCGCACCCGTTCCCCCGCCGCAGCGCGGGCATAGTACGCCGTGAACGGGCTTTGGGCCGCCTCCGTCATCGGGAAGCTGCCCCAGACGCGGGGATTGACCTCCAGCAGACAGTCGCCCTTGAACTCCACCATGGCCATGCCCGTGAAGCCGAACGAGTGCAGCAGCCGGTACGCGCGATCAATGAGCGCGGCGTCGTAAAAGCTCTCGCAGCAGGTCGAAGGGCCGCCGGTGACCGGATATTCGCGGATGCGGCGGTGGCACAGCGCGCAGATCAGGCAGCCATCCCGGCCAAGCAGCAAGCTCACGCCAATACCGGGGCCGGTGATCCTGTCCTGCACGATCGGCGCCGGGTCGTAGCGCTGCATGCGCGCAAGGATCTGTGCATATGCCTCCGGCGTGTCGGCAACGGCGTACCGGTCGGCGGCCTTGAGGCCGAATTTCTCGCCGCAGTGCGGCTTGATGACAACGGGATAGCGCTCCGGCGGGACGCCGTCATATTGCCGCGGCACCGGGATGCCGAGGCTCTGCGCGCGCGCATGCACCGTCTCCTTGTCGTTGAGTGCATCGAGCACGGGCCGGGGCGCGATGAGAAAGTCTGCGACCCGGGCAAACCGCTCCCGCTGCGCGGCGACCGTGTTGAGCGTGACCGCACCGACGCAAAACAGCACCGGACGGTCATACGTCTCCAGCAGCGCCGCAAGCCGATCTGCATAGCTGTCGTCGGCCGCAGCCCCGTCGATCCACCGAAAGACAGCACAGCAGCGTGAGGCCGCGACCGCCGGCACAGCGTGCACGTCGGCACGCGTCTGCGTCACGATCACCTGATAGCCCGCACGGTGCAGTGCACGCACCGCCGCGATGGACGACCGGTATTTCCCGTCTGTCACGATGGCTGTTTTCATGTCCGTTCCCTCCCGCTCCCGGCGCGGAGCTGTCGATCTTGTGCCTCTTATAATACCAAACCTGTGCAGAAAATACAAGACGGCGCAGCGGGCGCTCTGCCGAAAAGCAGAGCGCCCGCTGCGCCCGGGAAACGGATATGATCAGGAAGAGGTGTGCGCAAGTTTGTTCGTGTCCAGAGAGTGGCGGTAGACCACGAAGCGCTGGAAGAGAAACTCCGTCACGAAATTCAGCACCATGTTCAAAAACGTGACCAGATAGCCGTTCCAGCCCTGCACGTCCGCGAGCCGGTGCTCGAGCAGCGTGGACAGCGGCGTGAACGCGCAGTAGTACAAAAACACGAGCGCCATGGCCCGCGCCACCTTTTCCGACGAGCGGAAGGTATAGCGCCGGTTGCAGGTAAAGTTCCACAGCACCGACAGCACCAGCGCCGTCAGATACGCCGCCCAGTGCGGCCAGTGAAACACCTCGTTGAAGAGCGCAAAGCTGCCGAGCTCGATCAGCCCGGCCGAGCACGAGAAGAGCAGAAACTTCCCCGTGCGCCGCAGCTCCGTATGATCCATGCGGATCGCCTCCTGTTGTAATTAGTTAAATTATTTGAAGCAATTATAGCGCGGCGGCCGTTTTCTGTCAAGCCCGGCGCGCAAAACGGCAGCATCCCCTTTTCTTCTGACGCGGGATGTGATAAGATGGACGTTTGAGAAATCGAGGTGTTATCATGTACGACGAACTGACGCAGGTCGACATCCAGAAGATGCGCGACGAGATCGACTACCGCACGCGGGAGCTGCGGCCGAAGCTGATCGAGGAGGTCAAGACGGCGCGCGCTTTCGGCGACCTGAGCGAAAACTTTGAATACAAGGCCGCCAAGCGCGAGAAAAACCGCAACGACAGCCGCATCCGCTACCTGCAGCGCATGGTCGACACGGCAAAGGTCATCACCGACCACTCGACCGGCGACACGGTGGGTCTGTTCGACTCGGTGGTCATTTATATTCCGGACGACGACGAGGAGCAGACCATCCGCCTCGTGACGACGCTGCGGCAAAACGCACTCGAGGGGCTCATCAGCAAGGAATCCCCCGTGGGCAAGGCCGTGATGGGGCATCGCGCGGGCGAGACCGTGCACGTGCAGGTCAATGAGGATGTCGGCTATGACATCGTCATCCGCTCGGTCGAAAAGGGGCAGGACGACGATTCCCTGCCCATCAGTGCCTACTGAAACCGCGCAGAAAAGCAGCGGCTGCATCCAAGCGATGCAGCCGCTGCTTTTGTATTCAGTCCAGATAGCCGAACAGCCCGCGCACGGACACGTCCCCGCCGGTGACGGTCTCGCGCGTGCCGTCCTCCCAGCGGACGACGAGCGCGAAGTCATCGTCCACCGCCTCGGCAAAGCCGGTGCGGACATCTTCACCGCGCACGACGCGCACGGGACGCCCCACCGTGACACAGCGCGCACGGTAGTCGCTGAGATATGCGCGCGGATCGCGCTGCCAGTCGAGATACATCTCATCGAGCGCACGCACCATCTCCGCGGCCAGGCGCGCGCGGGAGAGCTCGAGCCCGGTCTCGGAATACACCGAGCCTGCGATGGCACGCAGCTCTTCCGGGAAATCCCCCGGCCGCTGGCGCACGTTCACGCCGATGCCGGCCACGATGGAGTCGACCGTGCCGGACTCGGCCTCGACGGTGAGCTCCGTGAGGATGCCGCAGATCTTTTTCGTGCCGAGGACAAGGTCGTTGGTCCACTTGATGCCCGGCTGCACGCCGCAGCGCTCGAGTGCGCGGCAGACAGCCACCGCGACGTGCGCCGTCACGGTCATGGCCGCCGTCGCCGCGCACGCCGGGCGCAGGAGCATCGACAGGTAGACCCCCTGCCCCGCGTCCGAGCGAAACGACCGCCCCGCGCGGCCACGCCCCGCCGTCTGCCGGTCGGCGATAGCGCACAGGCCGTCCGGCGCACCGGACATGGCCTCCGCCTTGAGGTAGCTGTTGGTGGAGTCGATCTGCGCAAAGCACTGCACCAGAGCCCGCCGCGCCTGCGGCAGATAGGGCAGCACGTCCCCGGCCGTGAGCGTATCCGGCCGCGCGCGCAGACAATAGCCCCGGTTCGTGACGGCGTCAATGTCATAGCCCGCGGCGCGCAGCGCGCGCACCGCCTGACTGACCGCCGCGCGCGTCACGCCCAGCTTCTCGCGCATCTCCTCGCCGGATACATAGCCCTCCGCCTCTGTGAGCAGGAGCAAAACATCATCCCGCAGCATCCGATCACACCCCTTGTCATGCGGTTTCTTTGCCTATAGTGTAGACCACGGCGCGCGGATTGTAAAGATATTTTCGTTTTTGGTTGACAATCAGGCGCATGTGTGTTATCGTCCGATTGTTAAGTTCGTTCACGTTTTACTTTACAATTGGAGGCAACACTATGAAATTTTCCACAAGAGACCTTTGCTTTTGCGCGATCGGCGCGGCGCTCATCGCCGTGTGCGCATGGATCAGCATCCCGGCGGATGTGCCGTTCACGCTGCAGACCTTTGCGATCTTCGCCGTGTGCGGGCTGCTCGGCGGCAAGCGCGGCACGGTGAGCGTGCTGGTGTATCTGCTGCTGGGCGCGGTGGGTGCGCCGGTATTTGCGGGCTTTCGCGGCGGGTTCGCGTCCCTGATCGGCACGACCGGCGGATACCTCGTCGGCTTCATCCTGCTGGCGCTCATCATCACCCTCGCGCAGGCGCGCTGGGGGCTCGGGCAGTGGGTGTTCGTGCTGTCGGCAGCCGTGGGGCTGCTCGTGTGCTACGCATTCGGCACGGCGTGGTTTCTCATCGTCTACACCCGCACGGGCGCGATCACGCTCGGCGTGGTGCTGGCAAAGTGCGTGCTGCCGTTTCTGCTGCCGGACGCGGTCAAGCTCGCGCTGGCGACGCTGCTGCGCGCGCGGCTGTACCGGCGCATCCCCGCATAAGCGGCGGAAAGCCTTTTGCCGGCCTGCGACCCCCTTTGTCGAAAAGGAATCCTTTTTTGACAGTTTGAAAAACGCTCATGGCAAAAGCCATGAGCGTTTTTTATGAGAGAAAAGAAAAAGGATTTGAGAGGATGTTTGAAGGGAGTTATGGGGGGGAGAGAAACGAAAGCGAAAAACTCAGATCACTTTTTCTTCTTTCAGTCTGGCAAGGTCTGCGTCGGACAGGCCGAGCACACCCTCGTAGATCTCCTTGTTGTCCTGACCGAGATCGGGCGCGCACTTGGTGATCTCCGGCTTGGTATCCATGAGCTTGACCGGGTTGCCGGGGACGATCATGTCGCCGATGACCGGGTGCTGCAGGTGCACGAACATCTCGCGGGCGTTGGCGATGTGGTCGTCGTTGACGACGTCGGCGAGCATATTGATCGGCGCAACCGGGACACCGGCCGCATCGATGATGGCCACGCAATCGGCGATGGTGTGCTGGGAGCTCCACTTCTCGATCTCGGGCTTGAGCGCAGCGTAGTTCTCGCAGCGGTGGATGTTGGTGTCAAAGCGCGGGTCCTCGAGCAGGTCGGGGCGGTCGAGCGCCTTGGTGCACAGGAGCGTGAAGAGCTTGTCGTTTCCGCAGCCGATGACGAAGCGTCCGTCGCTGGCCTGGAAGGAGTCATACGGAAAGGCGGAGGCGTAGCGGTTGCCGATCAGCTCGGGCTGCTTGCCGGAGGCGAAGAAGCGCTGCCAGCCGACCTCAAGGCTGGAGACGACGGAGTCGACGAGCGCGACGTCCACGCGCTGGCCGCGGCCGGTGACGGTGCGGGCGTTGAGCGCCATGAGGATGCCGATGGTGAGGTTCATGCCGCCGAGCACGTCGCCCATGGCATTGCCGACACGCAGCGGCTGGCCGCCGGCCTCGCCGGTGATGCTCATGAGGCCGGAGGTGGCCTGAGCGATGATGTCATAGCCGGGGCGCTGGTGCTTCGGGCCGTAGCAGCCGAAGCCGGAGACGGCAGCGTAGATGATCTGGTCGTTGACCTCCTTGAGCACGTCATAGCCGACGCCCAGCTTGTCCATAACGCCGGGGCGGTAGTTCTCGACGACGACGTCGGCCTTCTTGACCATCTCGAGGAAGAGCTTTTTGCCCTCCTCGGACTTCAGGTTCAGGGTGATGCCCTTCTTGCCGCGGTTGACGTAGGCATAGTACATGCTGTAGTCGTTCTTCTTCGGGCCCATGGCGCGGGTATCGTCGCCCTTGCCCGGCATCTCGATCTTGATGACGTTGGCGCCGTAGTCGGCCAGCATCATCGTGCAGTACGGACCGGCCAGAACGCGGGTCAGGTCCAGAACGGTAATATTGCTCAATGCTTTTTCCATGGAAATATCTCCTTTATCAGATAATCAGATTGCAATCAAACGTTTCCGGGGATCAGGCGCCATGCAGCAGGTTTGCCAGCGGGACGTAGATGGTCGAGCAGAGCACGATCAGGATCAGGATCGCAAGGCCGGCGTAGATGAACAGCTGCACGAACGTCTTGTTCTCGTCCTCCTTGGTGCGGTTGGGGAGCGCAGTCGCGAGCGCCGCCATAGCCAGCGCGCCGCCGGTGGACAGCGGGGAGATGCCGGACAGAGAGCCGCCGGCGCCGACAGCCGCCATCAGTGCGACCGGGTTCACGCCGCCAACCTGGGCAGCGATGTCCGCGCACATCGGCATCATCGTCGGGTACACCACGCCGAGCGCGGAGCTGACAAGGCTCAGCAGCGCAGCGGAGATGCCCATGAACGGAGTCGCAGTGCCCTTGGTCATGATCTTGGCGAGCGCGTTGCTCATCAGATCGATGCCGCCCATCTTGTTGACGATGTTGAGCAGGGAGCCGACCGCGAGGACCATCACGATGGTGCCCCAGGGCAGGGACTTGAGCGCCTTGCCGTCGTCGGCAACGCCGAACAGGAACAGCAGGCCGGCGACCGCGAAGGCGGCGACGCCGATGTTGACCTTGACGAAGATCAGCAGCACGAGCATGAGCACGATGCTCAGCAGAGAGATGATCTGCTTGGCGTTGAACTTCTCGAGCGTGCCGCGCTCGATCGGGTTGAGCGGCTGCTTGACCTTGTGGCCCTTGAAGATGAACCAGAACACGAGCGAGGACACGATCGTCACGAGCGTCTGGCAGACCAGAATGGTGGGCATAACGTTTGCAATGTTGGCCTCGGCTGCGGCGCCGGTGATGATGGCAGCCTCAGGCGTGATGGGTGTCATACGTCCGGCCATCAGGCCCTGCTCGCCGATCAGGACGAGCATCAGCGGGTTGAAGCCGACCTCCACGGCGATGATCGCCGCGAGTGCGGGGATGATGGCAAGTGCGGGCACGGCGCCGGGGCCGACACCGGCAATGACGAAGCCGGCAATGTAGACCATGATGGGCAGGACCCACATCTTGTTTCCGGCCAGCGCGATGATCTTTCTGGCCAGCAGATCCAGTGCGCCGGTCTGCGTGATGGCCGCGAACAGCAGCGTAATGCCGACGAGCGTGGTAAACATTGAGGTGCTGAAGCCGCCGATCAGATCTTTATCGGTCAGGCCGAAGATGCGCACCATGATAACGCCGAATGTGACTGCCACAACACCGACGTTGACCTTGCGGAAGAAAGCCAGCAGGATCACGACGATGAACAGCACCAACGAGATAATATCAAATGCAGTTTCCATAAATGATTCCCTCTCTAATATGGTTCAGATTTGTGGATGCGTGCCGCTCTCAGCAGCAGGGCGGGGTCTTGGTGTTGATGTTCTGCTGATGACCGCTGTAGATGCCGTCGATGAAGCTCTTCTGATACTTCGCGGCAGCCAGCAGCTTTTCGAAGTCGATGCCGGTGTCGTAGCCCATGCGCTGGAGCATGTACACGAGATCCTCCGTGGCGGTGTTGCCGGAGGCGCCCGGTGCGAACGGGCAGCCGCCGAGGCCGCCGAGCGTGGACTGCACCGTCTTGATGCCGCACTCGATGGCGGCGAGCGTATTGGCCTGACCCATGCCGCGGGTGTCGTGGATGTGGATCTGGAACTCGCAGTCGGGCATGACATCGGTCACGGCGTGGATCGTATCACGTACCTGACGCGGGTCGGCGATGCCGATCGTGTCGGCCAGGCAGATGGAGCGGATGCCCATGTCGTAGACGCGCTTGGTGAAGTCGACCACCTTCTGGATCGGCGGGATGCCCTCAAACGGGCAGCCGAACGACGTTGCCAGCGCCACGCAGATGTTCATCTGCGGGTAGGTGTCCATGATCTTCTGCAGCTCTTCCAGAGACTCCTCATGCGTTCTGCGGATATTGGCCTTGTTGTGGCTCTCGCTGACCGAGATCACGTAAGAGATGTTGCGGATGCCGGCGTTGAAGGCGTTTTCCACGCCGCGGAAGTTCGGCGCGAGCGCATACAGCACCGCGTTCGGATACTTCTCGATGCAGGCCTTGGCCAGATCCGCCGCGTCCGCCATCTGCGGGATCGCCTTGGGGCTGACGAAGGAAGTGACCTCCATCTGCGTCACACCGGCGTCGAACAGTCTGTCGATCAGGTCGAGCTTCTGCTCGAAGGTCAGCATCTGCTTAAGATTCTGCCAACCGTCGCGCGGGCCGCATTCCAGAACATTGATCTTGTTTGCCATGATAGATTCCTCCTGACATTCCGTTTTTTATTTCGTGACTACCTTGTGTTACCGTAACATCATTTCGCTTAACAAGTAAGCTTAATAACCTGAGACAAAACATTGTCAATCGTTACTTATATTTTGCACTTTCCTTGAAATTTGTCAATCCGAAATTGCGAAAACGCGAAATTATCATCATTTCGCCCATTTAACGGCCGGGATTCTATAGCATTTCGACGCATCTCTGCTTAAATTATTTAAAGATAAGCAAAATTAATTCAAAATAAGTTAAGCAGGTATTGCTTTTTTAACGACCGTTTAGTATAATGTTAAGCAATAGCGGTTCACCCGCGCAACCATTATGACACAAAGGAAGTTTCCCGTTATGGCTACACTCAAAGACATCGCGGACATCTGCGGCGTCTCCACAGCGACCGTCTCCTATGTTCTGTCCGGCCGCGGCACGGAAAAGCGCATCACCGAGCAGACGCAGCAGGAGATCCGAAAAGCGGCAGAAAGCCTCGACTATGAATATAAAGGCCGCAACAAGGCAGTGCTCAAGTACCGCGTCACGGTCTATTTCCCGCTCTCGGGGCTCAAGATGCTCCTGCCGTCGTTTCTCGAGGCATTCAACCGCATCGTCGACGCCGAGACCTCAAACATCGACATCCTCCTGCGGCCGTACACGCAAAACCAGCTCCACCTCCAACGGGAGCTGTGGGCCGAACGCAAGGGTACTTCCGCCGTCGTCATCTCCCCCGGCGGAACAGACCTGGCAAACCTCGCCGAAAAGCAGACGCTCGTGCCGGTCATCCTGCTCAACCGCACGCTGCCGAATTACTCCTACGTCGGCTTCGACCAGCTTGAATCCGGCCGTCTCGCCGCAGAGCACGCCCTCAAGCGCGGCGGAGACAGCATCCTGCTCGTCTCGTCGCCGACCCTGTTCGGCACGTCGTGGCGCAGCAGCGCCTTTTCCGACTACTGCCTGCAGCACGGCGTAAATCTTGAGCACAGCACCATCAGCGCCGACACAAGCATCCGCGCCGGCTATGAGCTTGGCAAGGCGCTCGTGCGCAGCAACCGGCTCAAGAAGGTCATCTGCTGCACGTATGACATGACGGCGCTCGGCCTCACCACCGCCCTGTCGGAGGAGAACATCGTCGTCGGCAAGGACGTGGAGATCCTCACCACCAGCTCGAGCGACGATGATCTGCTCGCCTACAGCAACCCGCCGATCACCGTGGTGGACCTGAAGTTCCGCGACCTGTGCTACATGGCCATGCGTCTCGGCATGGACATTGCGACCGGGCGGGCGAGCTATCCGCAGGAGATCTCGCTGCACCCGACGATGATCTACCGGAAATCGTGCCCGGCCTGAGCGCAGGGCGCAAAAAAGAGAGCCTGTCACAAGCTCTCTTGAGACTGTCAAAAAGTAATACTTTTTGACAAAGGGATTGCAGTCTGCTGCGCGCACAAATTCCACACTTGCAGCCTGAGCGGTATTTTCTTCGCCGCACATGTCGCCGAAGAAAATGATCGGACTTCTTTTCGCCGCCGCGGCGGCGAAACTCTACGAGGTTTTTGAAAAACTGGGGGCGCTGCGATCTTCGGATCGCAGCGCCCCTATGTAGGCTAAAAGAGGTATTTCAAGAGCAGCAGCAGCACCAGCCCCGGAAACCCGGCCACGCCGATGACGAGCGCGTTGATCCAGTTGAGGCCGAGCGTGATGCCGACGGCGCTGCCGAAAAAGTTCAGTAGAAACAGCGCCGCAAAGCCGATGGCCGTGTTGAGCAGCAGCTTTAAGATCCAGCGGATTGGCTTGCGAAACAGTCGGATGACCAGCCAGAGGAGAAACACGGCGGCGACGACGATCAGAATGTCTGTCAGTGATTGCGGCATAAGAAACCCATCCTATTGTGTCAGATTTTTCAGATCATGCACGGCACAGTTATACTTTGCGCGCAGTGCATTGATCTCATAGATGCACGCCTCCATCAGCAGGGGATCGGTGACGTTGTCAAACTCGTTGTAGGCCTGCTCGAGCGCGCGGCGCACGCCGAGCATCTCGGTGCGCACGCGCTGCACCTCCGCACGGTGCGCCCGCTGCTGCTTTCTCAGTCCGGACATGGAAAAGCCTCCGTTCGCTTTTCTGTGTATTCTATGCCGGCAGCGGCAGTTTTAGTCACGGCGCAGCGAAATTCCGCGTGCATAGCGCCTCGCTTTCGGGCACATACTGAGACCGGACGTGAGATCCGCCGCGCGACGCAGCAACGCAGACCCGCGAAGGCAGACCCGGTACACAGACCGCGGCGCAGCCTCCGCACCCCTGCAGACAGCCTGCAGGCCGCTGTGCGCGCGGGGACGTGCAGCTCCGGCTCTCCGGAGGAGCGTTCGGTACGGAGCGCGTCAAGTGCCGGAGCGGCGGGCTCGGTCCCGGAGACTCCGGGGCGGCGGGGAGCGCAAACTGCGTTCCTCGCCTATTTTTGGAATTCCTTGCATTTCCGGCCTTGATACGGTATACTAGATTGGTTAAGGTATGAAATCAATGCTACCACATCTTGTGATATGAGAGGGATCCAACGACATGGCAAAGGCCTCAACGACAACCTATGGCAACGATAGCATCTCGATGCTCAAGGGCGCGGAGCGCGTGCGCAAGCGTCCGAGCGTCATCTTCGGCTCTGACGGGCTGGAGGGCTGCGAGCACGCGGTGTTTGAAATTCTCTCGAACGCGATCGACGAGGCGCGCGAGGGATTCGGCAATATTATAACCGTTACGCGCTACGAAGACAAGTCCATTGAGGTGGAAGATCTCGGGCGCGGCTGTCCGGTGGACTGGAACGAGAAGGAGCAGCGCTACAACTGGGAGCTGATCTTCTGCGAGATGTACGCCGGCGGCAAGTACAAAAACAACGAGGGCGAGAACTACGAATACTCGCTCGGTCTCAACGGTCTGGGTGCGTGCGCCACGCAGTACGCCTCGGAATATATGGACGTGACCATCTGGCGCGACGGGAAAAAGTACAGCCTGCATTTTCGGCAGGGCGAGGTCGTCGGCGGTCTGGAGAGCGCCCCGGCCGACCGCAAAAAGACCGGCACGACCATCCGCTGGCGGCCGGATCTGGAGGTGTTCACGGACATCGATGTGCCCGAGAGCTATTTTCAGGACGTGCTGCACCGGCAGGCCGTGGTCAACCGCGGCGTGACGTTCCGCCTGCGCGTGCAGCGCGGCAGCACGTTCGAGACGACGGACTACTGCTATGCCAACGGCATCCTCGACTATGTCAAGGAGCTTGCGGGCGAGGATGCGCTGACTGCTCCGGCCTATATGGAGACCGAGCGCCGCGGACGCGACCGCGCGGACAAGCCTGAATACAAGGTGAAGATCTCGGCGGCGTTTTGCTTTTCCAACCGCGTCAACGACATCGAATACTACCACAACTCGTCCTGGCTGGAGTACGGCGGCGCGCCGGAAAAGGCGGCCAAGAGCGCCTTCACCTCCGCCATCGACGCCTACATCAAGCAGCAGGGCAAGTATCAAAAGAGCGAGAGCAAGATCAACTTTCAGGACGTGCAGGACTGCCTGATCCTGGTCACGAACTGCTTTTCGACCATCACCTCCTACGAGAACCAGACGAAGAAGGCCATTACGAATAAATTTATCCAGGAGGCCATGACGGAGTTTTTCCGCGAGCAGCTGGAGATCTATTTCATCGAGCACAAGACCGACGCCGACCGCGTCATGGAGCAGGTGCTCATCAATAAGCGCAGCCGCGAGACGGCGGAAAAAGCGCGCCTGAACATCAAGAAAAAGCTCACCGGCAGCGTCGACCTCGCCAACCGTGTGCAGAAATTCGTCGACTGCCGCTCGAAGGACGTCTCGCGCCGCGAGATCTACATCGTGGAGGGTAACTCCGCACTCGGCGCGTGCAAACTCTCGCGCGATGCGGAGTTTCAGGGCATCATGCCTGTGCGCGGCAAGATCCTCAACTGCCTCAAGGCCGATTATGCGCGCATTTTTAAGAGCGACGTCATCACCGACCTCATGCGCGTGCTCGGCTGCGGCGTGGAGGTGCAGAGCAAGCAGGCCAAGGACCTCTCGGCGTTCAGCCTTGAGAACCTGCGCTGGAACAAGGTCATCATCTGCACCGATGCTGACGTGGACGGCTTCCAGATCCGCACGCTCATCCTCACCATGCTCTACCGCCTCGCGCCGACGCTGATCCGCGAGGGCTATGTGTACATCGCCGAGTCGCCCCTGTATGAGATCGTGAGCAAGGGCAAGACCTACTTTGCCTATTCCGACCGCGAGAAGGCGGCCATCGTCGACGGTCTCGGCGGCGCGAAGGCGGACATCAACCGCTCGAAAGGTCTCGGCGAGAACGATCCCGAGATGATGTGGCTCACGACCATGAACCCCGACACACGCAAGCTCATCCGCGTCATGCCGGAGGATGTCGAGCGCACGGCGCAGATGTTCGATCTGCTGCTCGGCGATAATCTGGCCGGGCGCAAGGCGCACATCGCCGAGTGCGGCAGCCAGTTTCTCGATCTGGCCGATATTTCCTGAGAAAAACCTGCGTAAAGGAACGGTAACGTTATGCCGAGAAAAAAAGCACCGGAAATCAAGAAAACAGTCGATCCCAACGTCGTCGGGCTCAAGGCGGAGGTCATCTCCCAGCCCATCACCGAGACGCTGGAGCAAAACTATATGCCGTATGCGATGAGCGTCATCGTCTCGCGCGCGATCCCGGAGATCGACGGCTTCAAACCCAGCCACCGCAAGCTGCTGTACACGATGTATAAGATGAACCTGCTCTCGGGCGGACGCACGAAGTCGGCCAACATCGTCGGCCAGACCATGCGCCTCAACCCGCACGGCGACGCCGCGATCTATGAGACCATGGTGCGCCTGTCCAAGGGCTACGGCGCGCTGTTGACGCCGTTTGTGGACTCCAAGGGCAACTTCGGCAAGGTCTTTTCGCGTGACATGTCCTATGCCGCCTCGCGTTACACGGAGGCGAAGCTTGCGCCCATCTGCGCCGAGCTCTTCGGCGACATCGACAGCGACACCGTCGACTTTGTCGATAACTACGACGGTTCGATGAAAGAGCCGGCGCTGCTGCCGACGCGCTTCCCGAACGTGCTCGTGTCGGCAAACCTCGGCATCGCCGTCGGTATGGCCAGCCAGATCTGCGGCTTCAACCTCGAGGAGGTCTGCCGCACGACGATCGCCTATCTCGAGGATCCGAACCACGACCTGCTCTCGACGCTGCCCGCGCCGGATTTTCCGACCGGCGGCGAGATCCTCTATGACCGCAGCGAGATGGCGCAGATCTACCGCACCGGCCGCGGCAGCTTCAAGGTGCGCGCCCGCTGGCGGCATCTGCCGAAGGAGAACATCATCGAGATCTACGAGATCCCGTATTCCACGACCGTGGAGGCCGTCATCGACAAGGTGGCTGAGCTCGTCAAGGCGGGCAAGCTGCGCGAGGTGGCCGATATGCGCGACGAGACCGACCTCAGCGGCCTGAAGCTCGCCATTGACCTCAAGCGCGGCGCAGACCCCGAGCAGGTCATGCAGAAGCTCTTCCGGCTCACGCCGCTGTGCGACAGCTTCGCCTGCAACTTCAACATTCTCATCGCCGGCAATCCGCGCGTGATGGGCGTGGGCGAGATCCTCGACGAGTGGACATCGTGGCGCATGGAGTGCATCCGGCGGCGCGTGTTCTTCGACCTGCAGAAAAAGCGCGCCAAGCTCCACCTGCTGCAGGGCCTCGGCAAGATCCTGCTCGACATCGACCGCGCCATCGCCATCATCCGCAGCACCGAGCGGGAGGCCGACGTCGTGCCCAACCTCATGGCGGGCTTTGACCTCGACGAGGTGCAGGCAAACTTTGTCGCCGAGATCAAGCTGCGCAACATCAACCGCGAGTACATCCTCAAGCGCACGGCTGAGACCGATGCGCTGGAAAAAGACATTGCCGACCTCGAGGCGACGCTTGAGAGCAAGCGCCGCATCCGCGGCATCATCATCCGCGAGCTCAAGGAGATCATCCGCAGGTACCCGTCGCCGCGGCGCACGGGCATCGTCGCCGCGGAGAGCGTCACGATGCTGCCGACGGAGGACCTTGTGCCGGATTATCCGGTGCAGCTGTTCCTCTCGCGTGAGGGCTATTTCAAGAAGATCACGCCGCAGTCGCTGCGCATGAGCGGCGAGCAGAAGTATAAGGACGGCGACGAGCTCAGCCAGAGCTTCGGCGCGACGAACCGCGGGGAACTTCTCATCTTCACCGACCGTCAACAGGTATATAAGGCCAAGCTCTGCGACTTCGCGGATACGAAGGCGTCCGTGCTCGGCGTGTACCTGCCGACGGTGCTGTCCATGGATGCCGAGGAGCACGTCCTGTGCATGGTCGACCCCGGCGACTATCGCGGCGAGCTGCTGCTCGTGTTTGAAAACGGCAAGGCCGCGCGCATCCCCATGGCGGCCTATGAGACCAAGACGAACCGCCGCCGCCTGACCGGCGCGTATTCGGACAAGAGTCCGCTCATAGCCGTGCTGCCGCTCTACGAGGGCAGCGAGGTCGCGGTCTTTGCGTCCGACGGACGCGCGCTGCTCTTCCCGCCGGAGGCGATAGCGCTCAAGGCGTCGCGCACGACGCAGGGCGTCGCCGTCATGGCGCTGAAGAAAAAGGCCGTCGTCACGCAGGCGCAGTTTGTGCCCGATACGCTCATCCACAACCACGCGCGCTACCGCGCCAAGAGTCTGCCGGCAGCCGGTGCGCTGCTGCGCGAGGACGACCGCGGCGAGGAGCAAATGAGCCTGATCTGAGGAGGAAACTATGGAGCTGCATCGTTTTTCCGCTTTTGACTACATGAAGCTGATCGTCGGTTCGGCGCTCGTGGCCGCGGCGTTTCAGTTTTTCACTTTCCCGAACAGCATCGTTTCCGGCGGCGTGACCGGCATCGCGCAGATCATCCATCTGCTGACGCGCGTCCCGGTCGGCGTGCTGTCGATCCTCATCAATATCCCAATCTTCTGCCTCGGCTGGCGGCATCGTCTCGGCACGCGCCGGCTCATTCTGGCGCTGTGCGTCATGGCGATGATCTCCGTGTTCATCGACCTGCTTGCGATCACCGAGCTTGTCGCGACGGATGAGCCGATGCTCGGCGCTGTCTACGGCGGCGTCATCAACGGCGCAGGCTACGGCCTGATCTATACCACCGGTACGACCGGCGGCGGCACGGACATTCTGGCCAAGATCCTGCGCCGGCGCTACCCGTACATAAATTTCGGCACGCTGCTGTTCGGCATGAACGTGCTCGTCGTGCTGACGTTCGCGTTCCTGTTCAAGAAATACGACAGCTGCATGTACACCATGATCGAGATGTTCATCAGCTCGAAGGTCGTCAACCTCGTGCTCTACGGCCCGGGCGTGTCGGAGGTGTGCTACATCATCAGCAGCAACGTCGGCGCGATCAAGAGCGCCATCACCTGCACGATGGGCCGCGGCGTCACACTGCTCAACGGCGAGGGCGCGTGGTCGGGCAGAGAGATGCAGGTCATCCTCTGCGTGGTCAAGCGGCCGGAGATCGCGCAGCTGCGCGAGGTCGTGCGCGCGGTGGACGGAAAGGCATTTGTCATCGTGTCCGAGGCCAAGGACGTCTTTGGCCGCGGTTTTGGAAACATCTACGGCGACGATTGAAAGGAGCGGGGTATGCGCAAACGCTGCATCACCGGCATCCTGCTGGCGGCACTGCTGGTGTCGCTGTGCGGATGCACGTCCGTGTTTGACAAGGAATATCTGTCGGTGCGCCCGTATGAGGAGCCGTCGAATCTGCTGACGGATGCCGACACAACGCAGATCCGCAACTATGCGGGTCTCATGCGCGCGCTCAACGCGATGGCCGCACAGTACGAGCGCTCGTTCGTGCTGGCCTTCGGTGACTATGACGGCATCATTGCCGACGATCTGGCCGCCGCCTGCGAGGAGCTGCGCACCGGTACGGCCATCGGTGCGTACTGCATCGACAGCGTCACCTATGAGACCGAGCAGGTGATCGCCTACTGTGAGGCGAGCATCACCATCGCCTACAACCGGCCGGAGAGCGAGGTGCGCTCCATCTACAGTGCCCAGACGCAAAAGAGCATCCTCGACTGCGTGGTCGATGCGCTCGACCGGCAGAAAACGCAGTTTGCCATCCAGATCAGCACCAGCACGCTCGAAACGGGAGACGTTGCGGCGCTCGTGCGCTCGGCGTGCCTGAATCAGCCGCAGCTTGTGGTGAATTTCCCGGCCATTGACGTCACGGTCTACAGCGGCGGCAGCAGCCAGAAGATCTTCGGCGTCACGCTGCGCTATGACCTCGGCGCGTCCGCGGTCAATGACCGCCGCACGCAGCTTGACGGGCGCGTGCGCACGCTGCTCTCTTCGCTCACGGCGGGGGAGAAGGAGACGCCGCTGCAGGCGGCCTTCGTCGTCATGCGCGCCTGTGAGCAGCGGGTAACGACCGTGCGCACCGCCTATGACGCGCTCGTCAACGGCTCGGGAGACAGTTGCGCGCTGGCCATGGCATACAAGGCGGTGTGCGACGCGCTCAACATCCCGTGTCAGGTCGTGAGCGGCCGCTTCCAGGGCATTGACCGCTGCTGGAACGTGGTGCAGATCGACGGCAATTACTATCATCTCGACCTGTCCATGCAGTCGGAGACGCTGTGGCTGCGCAGCGACGAGAGCATGCGCGGCACCTACCAGTGGACGGCTGACAGCTGCCCGACGTGCACGGCGCAGTCGTTCATCTGGCGCGAGGGCGAGAAGCTCTGACACGATAAAATCAGAAAAAAGAGAAAAAACGCTTGACAAGCCGTCTTTTTGTGGTAAAATAACGCTTGCATTCACGAAATGCGGGCATAGCTCATTTGGCAGAGCGCCACCTTGCCAAGGTGGAGGTAGCGAGTTCGAATCTCGTTGCCCGCTCCAGATTGAGAACCACACACAGCAAAAACACCGCACGAAGTGCGGTGTTTTTGCTGTGCTTTGCTGCGTCCGCAGCGCGTGGATATCAAGGAACGGATCACAAACACCGATCGGATCAAATTAAGGAGGAACCCTTCATGAACGCAGATGTTGTTATCGTCGGCGCCGGTCCTGCCGGTATTTTCACGGCGCTGGAGCTGCTGCGCCGCGGCGCTCCGGAGAAGATCGTCATGATCGAGCAGGGACAGGCCATTGAAAACCGCCGCTGCCCGAAAGCCAAGACCGGCAAGTGCATGAACTGCAAGCCGTACTGCCACATCACGACCGGATTCTCCGGCGCGGGCGCATTTTCGGACGGAAAGCTCTCACTGTGCAGCGATGTCGGCGGTGACCTGCCCACGCTCGTCGGCGAGCAGAAGGCGCAGGAGCTCATCGATTATGCCGACGGCATCTATCTTGAATTCGGCGCGGACGAGCACGTCGAAGGGCTGGAGAACACGGAGGAGGTCAAGCAGATCCGCACGCGTGCCATCCGCGCGGGCCTGCGTCTGGTCGACTGCCCGATCCGTCACCTCGGCACGGAAAAGGCACACGAGGTGTATCTCGGCATTGAAAACTACCTGCGCGAGCACGGCGTGGAGATGCTCTTCGGCTGCACGTGTGAGGATGTCATCGTGCGCGACGGGCGCTGCTGCGGTGTCGTGGCACACGATGCGCATCAGGACTATACCATCGAGGCCAGGCACACCGTCATTGCCACCGGCCGCCGCGGCGCCGACTGGCTGGAGAAGGTCTGCCTCGAGCACGGCGTGGAACACAAGCCCGGCACGGTCGATATCGGCGTGCGCGTCGAGGTGCGCAATGAGGTCATGGAGTCTGTCAACCGCGTGCTCTATGAGTCGAAGCTCATCGGCTATCCCGCGCCGTTTAAGAACAAGGTGCGCACGTTCTGCCAGAACCCCGGCGGCTTTGTCTCGCAGGAGAACTATGACAACGATCTCGCCGTCGTCAACGGCCATGCGTATAAGGAGCTCAAGTCGCCCAACACGAATCTGGCCATCCTCTGCTCGCACAATTTCTCCGTGCCGTTCAACCAACCGATTGCCTACGCGCAGAAGGTCGGCGAGCTGACGAACATGCTCGGCGCGGGCCACATCATGGTGCAGCGCTTCGGCGATATTCTTGACGGCAAGCGTACCTGGCAGAAGGAGCTCGCGCAGTCGAACGTCCGCCCCACGCTGCCGGATGCTGTTGCGGGCGACATCACGTCCGCTATGCCGTACCGCGCCATGCTCAATATCATCAACTTCATCAAGGCCATGGACGAGGTCGTGCCCGGCTTCGCTGCCTACGAGACGCTGCTGTATTCTCCGGAGCTGAAATTCTACAGCAACCGCATCGCCATGGACGCCGACCTGAACACGAACGTGCCCGGCCTGCACTGTCTGGGCGATTCCTCCGGCTGGACGCGCGGCCTGATGATGGCCTCGGCCATGGGGGTGCTCATGGGGCGCAGGCTTGCGGATATGCTCTGATGTACGGGTGAACGGAAGGATTGTCATCTTTTGCACAAAACGCTTGACAAATTCCTGTAAATCAGTAGTATAAAAGGGATGGGAAATTGATAGATCCGCCGGTGCAGCGGAGGGAAGGAAACACATTATGGATGGATTGAAAAAAGCTTATTACCGCACCTACCAGCAGGTGTTTGACATCGGTATGCGCTGCCTGCATTGGCGCAAGCCGATCGTGTTCTCCGGTGCCGGCTGTCTTAAACAGGTACCGGACGTGCTCGGCAAGTGCGGCGTGGAAAAGGTCATGGTCGTCACTGGTTCGCACGTGGTCAAGTCGCTCGGACCGAAGCTGTTTGCTGCGCTCGAGGAGGCCGGTATGCCCTACGAGGTGTTCAGCGAGGTCGAGGCCAACCCCTCCGTGACCACGGTCGAGAAGATCCGTGCGCAGTACGTGGAGACCGGCTGCAGCGGCTTCGTCGCGCTCGGCGGCGGCAGCCCGATGGATGCGACCAAGGGTGCGGCTGCCCGCGTTGCCTGCCCGAAAAAGAGCTGCAACGACATGGCCGGTGTCATGCGTGTCGGCAAGACCGTGCCGCCGATCGTCGCCATTCCGACGACGTCCGGCACCGGCAGTGAGACGACGATCGCCGCCGTCATCACCGACAGCGAGACGCACCACAAGTACGCGCTCATGGACCTCAAGCTCATGCCGCTGTATGCCATTCTCGATCCGGAGCTGACCGTCGGCCTGCCGCCGCGCACGACCGCGACCACCGGCATGGACGCGCTTACCCACGCGATCGAGGCGTACATCAGCTGGACATACAACACCAAAGAGAGCCTGCGCCTTGCCGAAGAGGCCGTCAAGCTCATCTTCGATAACCTCGAGGTCGCTTACGCGCACGGCGAGGATCTCAAAGCCCGTGAGAACATGATGATCGCCGCCTTCAAGGCAGGCTTCGCGTTCTCCCGCGCCGGCGTCGGCAATGTGCACGCCATCGCGCACACGCTCGGCGGTCTGTATAACACCCCGCACGGTCTTGCCAACGCGGTCATCCTGCCGATCGTCCTTGAGGACTACGGCGCGGTCGTGTATCCGAGACTTGCGCGCCTGAGCGAGATCGCCGGCGTCAGGACCGACGGCACGGATGCCGAGAAGGCGCAGGCCTTTATCGCGGAGATCTATGCCATGAACGAGCGCATGGGCATCCCGAAGGGCTTCGACTTCATTCAGGAAGCCGACATCCCGCAGATCATCGATTGGGCGCTGGCCGAGGCCAACCCCAACTACCCTGTGCCGGTCGTGTACAACGCTGCGCGCTGCCGCAAGGTCATCGAGGACATCCGCGCCAAGGCTGCGGAAAACCCGGCTCCCGAGGCGCCGAAGGCGTAAGGCTGCCGCTTTCACAGAGCATAGGAAACAGAAAAACTCCGTACGGGCAAACCGTACGGAGTTTTTTTCGCGGCAGGCTCAAGCGGACTGCCGGTCTTTTTTGCTGCCGATGCCGCCGTGCAGGACGAAGCGGCAAAAGCCGTTGTTCGGGTGCGCGGACACAATGCGGTAAATGAGCAGCGTGATCGCGTAGGCGACCGTAGCAGCGATCAGACCGACGATCATCCCGCCGAGCACGTCGGACGGGTAGTGCGCCATGAGATAGTTGCGCGCAAAGCCCATCACCGGCACAAACAGAAACGCCCAGTAGCGCGCGGGCTTTTTGCCCGTGAGCACGAGCGCGGTCACACCGGCCATCGCGGCCGTGACATGGCCGGAGGGGAAGGAGTATTCGCTCTCGGCATACGCGCCGGCAGCCTGCCACCAGGTGCGGAATGGCTCGACCGTCAGCGGGCGCGGCCGGGCGACAAAGTCCTTGAGCCAGAAGTTTGTGATGAGCGCACCGCAGCACACGGCACCGAACATGCAGATGCCTGCTTTGCGCGTTTTCGGAAAGAGCATCAGCGCGATGCCGAGCGCGAGAAAGACAATGCCCTTCTCGCCCAGCAGCGTGATGGCCCGGCACAGCGGCGTAAAAACCCCGCCAGCCGTACCGGCCAAACTGTGCAGCGCCTGCAAAATGGTGTAGTCATAGCCTGCAAAGGCCGTGTTGAGCCATTGCGCGATCGCAGTCAGTTCCATAAAAAATCACCGTCCGGATAGAAAGAATAGCTTTTGAAAAAGGCGAAAAGCTCGCCGGAATGTAAAATGCACTTAAAATCTGTGTAAAGCGAAAAGTGACTTTGTCATCTTACACCCCGTGCATGCGTTTTGCAACCGTTAACATTCGCACGGACCCTTAAAGTTTTGAATGAACGATTTTTATCAAAAACAAAAATGGAACGTTTTCTGTATTTTGAACCGGTTATTCTGCTGCGGGGCTTGACTTTGGCGTGAAAAATCAATATGCTGGTAAACGGAAATTCAATCTTTAGATAGGAGCGATTTTTGCATGATTCTCGATTGCAGCAAGTATATCGGCCCTTGTAAGTGCGGCCGCGAGCACACCCTGGAGACGAAGAAGGTCGTCGTGGAGTATAACGCGCTCGACAAGTTCGACCAGTATATGGACGAGGTTGGCCTGACCGGCAAGCGCGCTGTCATCTATGACACGAACACGTATAACCTTCCGACGCTCAAGCATGTGCGTGCCGACCAGGAGATCGTCCTCAACGCCGAAGGCCTGCACTCCGAAAAGGGCATGATCGAGGACATGATGCGCCAGCTCGACCATCCGGATGTGATCGTCGCGGTCGGCTCCGGCACGATCATGGACTTCGGCCGCTACCCGGCGTACCATCTCGGCATCCCGTTCGTCGCCGTGCCGACGCTTGCGAGCTCCGACGGCTTTACGGCCAACATCTGCTCGATCATCATCGACGGTCAGAAAAAGTCCATCCCCATGCAGGCTGCGGCGCTCGTCGTCTGCGACCTGAATGTGGTCTCCGGTGCGCCCCTGTGGCTGACCGTGAGCGGCATTTCGGACATTCTGGCAAAGTACATTTCGCTCGCGGACTGGAAGATTGCGCACCTCGTCTCGGGCGAGTATTATTGCCCCATGGTCGCAGATCTCGCCGAGGAGGCACTGACCATCATGCGCAAGGCTGCCGATGATATGGCGGCCGGCGGCAAGCCGGACTTTGAGGCCATGACCATGGCGCAGATGATCTCCGGCCTGACCATGCAGCTGCTCAACCACTCCCGCGCCGCCTCCGGCGCCGAGCACCTGATGGCGCACCTTGTGGAGATGAAGCCGCCGCGGTTTGAAAATGCCCACGGCATGCACGGCCAGTGCGTCGGTGTGGGCACGTACCTGTGCGCCAAGGAGTACCATTACCTTGCCTCGCTCCCGACGCCGAAGGCCAAGCCCTTCGAGCCCCTGACCCGCGCATGGGTGGACGAGAAATTCGGCTCCCTCGCCGACGGCATCATGAAGGAGAACGAGAACGACGTGCTCGGCACCTTTGATCCGCAGAACATCGTCGACCACTGGGACGAGATCCGCGCCATCATCGCCGAGATCCCCTCGGCCGAGGAGCTTGCTGCCCTGTGCGAGAAGCTCGGCGCGTTCTACAAGCCCGAGCAGATCGGCATCGACCCGGCTCTGTCGGAGGATATGCTCAGCGTTTCGGCTGCCATCCGCAACCGCCTGACGCTCATCCGCATGCGCCGCGTGCTCGATTTCGGCGAATAATTGCATCCCCCAAAACCCGCGTGTGCCCGGAAGCAGCTGCTTCCGGGCGCTTTTCGCTTGTGAAACAGGGCGTATGGTGGTATAATATTCTGATTCTAATTTTGTAAAAGGAGGCCGTGCCATGCCGGATTTTGAAGTCGTTTCGCCCTACGAGCCGTCGGGCGATCAGCCCGAGGCGATCGACGCGCTTGCGCAGGGCGTGGAAAACGGCATTGACGAGCAGGTGCTGCTCGGCGTGACCGGTTCCGGCAAGACGTACACGATGGCCAAGGTCATCGAGCGTGTGCAGCGGCCGACGCTCGTGCTCGCGCACAACAAGATCCTCGCGGCGCAGCTGTGCAGCGAGTTCAAGGAGTTTTTCCCGAACAACGCCGTGGAGTATTTCGTCAGCTATTACGACTACTATCAGCCGGAGGCGTACATCCCGCACACGGACACGTTCATCGAAAAGGACGCCTCCATCAACGACGAGATCGAGCGCCTGCGCCACTCGGCCACGTCGAGCCTGTTTGAGCGGCGGGACGTGATCGTCGTCTCGTCCGTGTCATGTATCTACGGTCTCGGCGACCCGATCGACTATGCCAACATGGTCATTTCGCTGCGCACCGGTCAGCAGCGTGACCCGGAGGAGCTCATGCGCAAGCTCATCGATATCCGCTATGAGCGCAACGACATCGCCTTCGCGCGCAATATGTTCCGCGTCCGCGGCGATACGATCGACATTTTTCCGGCCTACTCCTCGGATCATGCCGTGCGCGTGGAGTTTTTCGGCGACGAGATCGACCGCATTTCGGACATCAATGTCGTCACCGGCGCGCCCATCCGCACGCTCAGCCATGTGGCGATCTATCCCGCGTCGCACTATGTCACGACGCATGAAAAGATGGAGCGCGCCATCGGCGAGATCCGCGCCGAGTGCGATGCGCGCGTGAAAACGTTTGAGCAGCAGGGCAAGCTCCTCGAGGCGCAGCGGATCCGCCAGCGCACGGACTATGACATTGAGATGATGCAGGAGCTTGGCTACTGCTCCGGCATCGAGAACTACTCGCGCATCATCAGCGGCCGCGCCCCCGGCAGCGCACCGATGACGCTGCTGGACTATTTTCCGAAGGATTTTCTGCTCTTTGTCGATGAGAGCCACGTCACGCTGCCGCAGGTGCGCGCCATGTACCGCGGCGACCGTGCGCGCAAGGACTCGCTCGTCGAGTACGGATTCCGCCTGCCGAGCGCGTACGATAACCGTCCGCTGAAGTTCGAGGAATTTGAGCAGCGGGTGCATCAGGCCATCTATGTCTCTGCCACGCCAGGCGACTATGAGCGCGAGCACGCGGGGCAGATCGCCGAGCAGATCATCCGGCCGACCGGCCTGCTCGATCCGCAGATCTTTGTGCGCCCCATCGAGGGGCAGATCGACGATCTCATCGGTGAGATCAACGCCCGCATCGCCAAAAACGAGCGCGCGCTCGTGACCACGCTCACAAAGAAGATGGCAGAGGATCTCTCGGCCTACCTCACGAACGCGGGCATCCGCTGCCGGTATCTGCACCACGACATCGGCGCGATCGAGCGCATGGAGATCATCCGCGACCTGCGCACGGGCGCGTTTGACGTGCTTGTCGGCATCAACCTCCTGCGCGAGGGACTGGATCTGCCGGAGGTGTCGCTCGTGGCGATCCTCGACGCGGACAAGGAGGGCTTTCTGCGCAGCGAGACGAGCCTCATCCAGACGATCGGCCGCGCGGCGCGCAACGCCGAGGGCACGGTCATCATGTACGCGGATAAGGAGACGGCCGCCATGCACGCGGCCATTATGGAGACCAACCGCCGCCGCGCCAAGCAAGCGGCCTACAACGCCGCGCACGGCATCGTGCCCAAGACGATTGTCAAGGGTGTGCGCGAGCTGCTCGAGATCTCCGGCGACGTCGAAGCGCCCAAGCGCGCCGACGGTGTGAAGATGACGGAGGCCGAGCGCCGGGCCGAGATCGCGCGGCTCGAGGCACAGATGAAAAAGGCGGCCGAAATGCTCGAGTACGAGTATGCCGCCGTGCTGCGCGACCGGCTCATTGAGCTGCGCGGCCAGTGACGCACAGGGAGGACACCTGAATGAAACTCATGATTCTCGACGGCAACAGCATCATCAACCGCGCCTTTTACGGCATCCGGATGCTCAACGCGCCCGACGGCACGCCGACGAACGCGGTTTACGGCTTTCTGAGCACGTTCCGGCGCGTTTTCGACCTGGCGCAGCCGCAGGCGGTGTGTGTTGCCTTCGACGTGCACGCCCCCACGTTCCGCCACGAGCAGTATGCGTTCTACAAGGCGCAGCGCAAGCCCATGCCGGAGGAGCTCGCCGTGCAGATGCCGCTGCTCAAGCAGACGCTCGACTACATGGGCGTGCGGCGGCTGGAGCTGGCCGGCTGGGAGGCCGACGACCTGCTCGGCACGGTCGCGCGCCGCTGCGAGGCTGCCGGTTGGACGTGCGACGTCGTCACCGGCGATAAGGACAGCCTGCAGCTCATCACCGACAGCACCCACGTCTTTAACGTCAAGACCCGCATGGGGCAGACGGATACGATCGAATACACGCCCGAGCGTTTTCGTGAGGAGTACGGCTTTGACCCCATCCGCATGATCGACCTCAAGGCGCTCATGGGCGACAGCTCCGACAACATCCCCGGTGTGCCGGGCATCGGCGAAAAGACGGCGAAGGATCTGCTCGTGCGCTTTGGCACGGTGGCGGACATTTACCGCGACCTCGATGCGCTGGATATCAAGCCCGGCGTGCGCAAAAAGCTCACCGAGGGGCGCGAGAGCGCGCAGCTCTCGTTCGACCTTGCCACCATCCGCACGGACGCGCCGATCGACTTTGCGCTCGAGTCGGCCGTCTGGGATCACGACTATCAGCCGGAGCTGTACGACTGGTTCCGGAGGCTCAACTTCACGTCGCTGTCGGAAAAGTGGGGGCTGCAGCCGGCGGACGGTGTAACCGCACCGTCGAGCGCGCTGCCGACCGTGGACGTGGCGGACAGCGCCGCGCTGCGCGCGCTCGAGCAGGCGGTCACGGCGGCACCCTATGTCGCGGTGCTCGCGCCCGACGGGCTCGACACGCTCACGCTCTGCGACGGTAAGGCGTGCTATGCGCTCTCATGGGCGCAGCTCGGCGACGGCTACAACGCATTTTTGCGCCTGCTGTTTTCCGACCGCGTGCGCAAGGCGGGGCACAACATCAAAGACCTCATGCGCGCGCTGCTCGACGAGGGGCTGCCGACGGACGGCTTCGTGTTTGACACGGCGCTGGCGGCCTACCTGCTCGATGCCACGGCCGGAAGCTATGACCTGCCGCGGCTCGCGCAGACGTATCTCGGCGAGGAGCTGCCGGATGTGCAGAGCGTCTGGGCGCTGCAGCCGGTGCTGCACGAAAAAATGGACGCTCAGGCCATGCTGCCGCTCTACACGGACGTTGAGCTGCCGCTGTGCCCGGTGCTGGCGCGCATGGAGCAGGCAGGCTTTCTGGTCGACCGCAAGGCGCTGTACGACTTCGGCGAGCGCCTTACGAGCAGCATCGAGCAGCTCCAGCAGAGCATCTGGGCGCTCGCGGGCGAGCCGTTCAACATCCAGTCGCCGAAGCAGCTCGGCAGCATTCTGTTCGAGCGGCTCATGCTTCCGGCCGGGAAAAAGACCAAGACCGGCTGGAGCACGAACGCCGCCGTGCTCGAAAAGCTGCGCGGCAAGCACCCGATCATCGAGCAGATCCTCGATTACCGCACGCTCACAAAGCTCAAGTCCACCTATGCCGACGGACTGCTCAAGGAGATCTCGGCCGACGGGCGCATCCATACAAACTTCCAGATGACCGTCACGGCGACGGGGCGCCTGTCGTCGACAGAGCCGAACCTGCAGAATATCCCTGTGCGCCGCGAGCTCGGCGCGCAGATCCGCAAGATGTTCGTGGCCTCGCCCGGCAAGGTGCTCGTGGACGCGGACTACAGCCAGATCGAGCTGCGCCTGCTTGCGCACATCGCAAACGATGAGACGATGATCGCCGCCTTCCGCAGCGGGGAGGACATCCACGCCGTCACGGCGTCGCAGGTGTTCGGCGTGCCGCTTGCGGAGGTGACGCCGCTGCAGCGCTCGCACGCCAAGGCCGTCAACTTCGGTATCGTCTACGGCATCTCGGCCTTCAGCCTTGCGCAGGACATCGGCGTGTTCCAGAGTGAGGCCAAGGCGTATATGGACAGCTATTTTGCCAAGTACCACGGCGTGCGCACGTATATGACGCGCGTGGTCGAACAGGCCAAGGCGGACGGCTATGTCACGACGCTCTTCGGTCGCCGCCGCGATCTGCCGGAGCTCAAGTCCTCAAACTTCAACCTCCGCAGCTTTGGCGAGCGTGTGGCGCTCAATATGCCCATTCAGGGCACGGCGGCGGACATCATCAAGGCCGCCATGGTGCGCGTGGACGCGCGCATGCGCGCAGAGCACCTGCAGGCGCGGCTGCTGCTGCAGGTGCACGATGAGCTCATCGTCGAGTGCCCCGCGGAGGAGGCTGAGACGGTCAAGGCCATCCTCGTCGAGGAGATGGAGCACGTGGTCGATTACCGCGTGCCGCTGCTCGTGGACGCGAAGATCGGCGCAAGCTGGGCGGAGGCGCACTGATGGACGTCACGATCTGTGATGCGCGCAGCGTGCACCTGCCGCAGCTTGAGGTGCTTGAGTGCGCATGCTTTTCCGCGCCGTGGACGCGCGCGCAGCTGGCGAGCCAGCTGCCGGACGACCGGCACGTGTTTCTCGTCGCCGCAGCGGGGGAGACGGTGCTCGGCTACGCAAACTTCCTGCACGTGCTCGATGAGGGCGACATTGGAAATGTCGCCGTCGCGCCGGAGTACCGGCGGCAGGGCATCGCGGATGCGCTGCTCGAGGCGCTGTGTGCGCGCGCGGCGGCGCTTGATCTTGCATTTTTGACTCTGGAGGTGCGCGCATCAAATGCGCCCGCCATCGCGCTGTACCGCAAGCACGGGTTTCAGACCATCGGTCAGCGCCGCAATTACTATCAGAAGCCGGACGAGGATGCACTGCTCATGACCTGGTTCCGGAGAGAGGCGGAGACAATATGATTATTCTTGCGATCGAATCTTCCTGTGATGAAACGGCCGTCGCCCTTGTGCGCGACGGGCGCGAGGTGCTGACCGATCAGGTCTTTTCGCAGGCCGACCTGCACGCCGTCTACGGCGGCGTCGTGCCCGAGATCGCGTCGCGCTCGCACGTGGAGGTCATCTCCCAGCTCGCCGACCGTGCGCTGCAGGTGACCGGTCTGAGCCGCGGCGACATTGACGCCGTGGCCGTCACGTGTGCGCCGGGGCTCATCGGCGCGCTGCTTGTCGGCGTGAACTTTGCCAAGTCCGCCGCGCTCGCGCTCGGCGTGCCGCTTATCCCGGTGCACCATGTCCGCGGCCACATCGCGGCAAACTACATCGCCTACCCGGAGCTGGAGCCGCCGTTCGTGTGTCTGGCCATCTCGGGCGGCAACACGCTCATCTGCGACGTGCGCGACTATACGGACCTGCGCATCCTCGGCGCGACGCGCGACGACGCGGCCGGCGAGTGCTTTGACAAGACCGCGCGTGTGCTCGGTCTGCCGTATCCCGGCGGCAAGCCCATCGACGACCTGTCCAAGACCGGCGACGACCGCAAGTATAAGCTGCCGATCGGCCACGTCGACGGCTGCCCGTATGACATGAGCTTCAGCGGGCTGAAAACAGCCGTCATCAACCTCGCCCACACGGCGGAGCAGAAGGGCGAGCCGCTTGATAAGGCGTCGCTTGCGGCGTCGTTCTGCCGGGCCATGAGCGAGAGCCTTGTGCCGCGCACGATGGCGGCGGTCAGGGAGCTCGGCTATGACAAGCTCGCCGTGGCGGGCGGCGTCGCGGCAAACTCCCGCATCCGCGGTGATTTTCAGGCCGCCTGCGATGCGGCCGGTATCCGCCTGTTCGTTCCGCCGCTCAAGCTCTGCGGCGACAATGCCGCCATGATCGGCTGCCAGGCGTACTACGAGTACCTGCGCGGCGCGCGCGCGGGCAGTGAGCTCAACGCGTGGGCGAACATGGAGATCTCCGAGGCCCCGTTCTATGGGCACGCATGACGGACATCGCGCCCGCATGAAGGCGCGCTTCGTGCGCTGCGGGCTCGATAATTTCGACGATCACAGCGTGCTCGAGCTGTTGCTGTTTTATGCTGTGCCGCGGCGCGACGTCAACGAGCTCGCGCACGCGCTGCTGGACCATTTCGGCACGCTTGACGCGGTGTTTGAGGCGAGCTTTGAGGATGTGATGCAGGTGCCCGGCGCGGGGGAGAACGTGGCGACGCTGCTCACGCTCGTCCCGCAGGTCGGCCGCCGGTATCAGATGGCCAAGCGCCGCCAGCAGACGATCCTGCGCTCGAGCGCGGAGGCAGGGCAGTACCTCGTGCCGCTGTATCTGTATGAGCGCGCCGAGGTCGTCTACCTCCTGTGTCTGGACGCCAAGGGCGGCCTCATCAGCTGCCGGGAGGTCGGGCGCGGCGTCGTCAATGCCGCTGAGGTGTCCGTGCGCACCATCGTCGAGACGGCGCTGTCGCAAAAGGCGGTGTCCGTCATCCTCAGCCACAACCACGTCGACGCCTACGCGCTGCCGTCGCGGGAGGACGAGCTGACGACCAAGCGTGTGCGCGATGCACTTTTGCTCGTAGGAATCACGCTGGCGGATCATATCATCGTCTGCGGCGAGGATTATGTGTCGTTTGCCGACAGCGGCCTGCTCTGAATCATCACCGGCGGCGCAAATCCTGCATTTTGCCTGTCAAGCCTTTTTTCAAATCTCTCGCTTACGCGAGAGATTTGTATTATGGTAACAAAATTGCGGTTTGCAAAATCCGCAAAGTCCGTTTCCGGATTTGGCTGTTTTGTGCAAAAGAGCGGCAACGCATTGAAAATACTGAAATAATTGCGTGTTGAAAACCCTGTTGAAAATGTTGATAACTCACAGCAAAGGCGAAGACGATAGAATGTTATGTAAACATAATGTCATGAAAATGTAAGAACTTTGATTTGCACCCTATCCGCAAATGCCTGAAACAACGCGGGTTTGCGGCGGTGGGTAACAGTGCAAATTCTGCACAAGCGACATGAATCGAAGATAACCGACAAAACGTGCAAAAAAACAACATTTTTTCATGCATGAAAACAATTAGTAATCATCGAACTTTGGTGTTGACATCCGCAGAGACTTGTGATAGAATGTGCAAGCTGTTAGAAATTCGCTAGTGTAGCTCAGTTGGTAGAGCAGCTGATTCGTAATCAGCAGGTCGTGTGTTCGAGTCACATCACTAGCTCCATCAAAAACCCTGTAATTCCAAGGCTTAATAGTCGTAAGGAACTATAAGTCTTGCGGTTGGGGCAGAGAACGGT